>Ga0206949_1164_pt1 | contig 24130 bp, 20 predicted proteins | sample Alteio_BWOrgHeat_40_FD_153240 | JGI IMG/M metagenome (GOLD analysis project Ga0206949, IMG submission 153240) | Enriched cells from forest soil in Barre Woods Harvard Forest LTER site, Petersham, Massachusetts, United States -... | ecosystem: Environmental > Terrestrial > Soil > Temperate forest >...
ACGCGATCGTGATCGTTCCTTTAAAACCTTTGGGATGCAGGTAAGAATTTTCAGGTGATGTTGATGGCGCCGTTACCAGCACACCATCTTTTTCGATCAGCCAATCAAGACAAAATTCCGCTGCGCCTTTCATTAACGGATAGGCTGTGTCTTTCAAGAATTTCTTATCGCCTGTAAACCGGTAATGTTCAAACAAATGCTGCGATAACCACGGGCTGCCCATTGCCCATGTTGCCCAGCGCGGATCGCCATTGCCTTCGCCTACCGGGTTTGTTTGCGCCCACAGGTCGCTGTTATGGTGCAGCGCCCATCCATGCATGTGATAATAATTCTTTGCTGTGTATGCGCCATTCACCGCGATCTTCTGTATCTGCTGCACTAACGGTTGTGTTAACTCAGATAAATTACAAACCTCTGCAGGCCAGTAATTCATTTGCAGGTTGATGTTGGTTGTATAATTACTTCTCCACGGCGGGCGGATCTCTTTGTTCCATATTCCCTGCAGATTAGCAGGCGGGCCGCCCGGGCGCGAACACGAGATCAATAAATACCTGCCGAACTGAAAATATAATTCTTCAAGTGAGATATCTGTTGCGCCTTTTTTATAAGCATCCAAACGTGTATCGGTGGGTGAACTGTTTTGTGTGGCAACACCTAACGACAGGTCAACCCTGTTAAAATATTTCTGATACTCTTTTATGTGTGATTGCAATAATTGGTCATAATTTTTTTTCACTGCCGCATGTAACTGATCTGTTGCTATTTTGTTTTCATCTTTGCCATCTTTATCCGGGCATTTATCCACCCCGTTAAAACTGGTAGCGGCTGAAACATATAACACAACTTCGGTTGCATTTGTAAAAACAAGTGAAGTATCAGTGTTGGCGCTTATTCCATCGTGCACCGTTGCTTTTATCCGGAACTGAAAACGCATGCCGTTGCAGCTGTTATCATCCGCATAAATAAAAGGCTTTTTGTTGCGTCCCTCATCATTGGTGATGCGTGCTTTGCCTTTTAATACAAGTTCTTTTTCAGCAGTAACTGATCTTTTATAGTCCAGTTCATGGCGTACATCAACAGAAAAATTCAGGCTATGAGGTTTATCTGCGCGTAACCGGATGATCATTATTTTATCCGGCGCAGACACAAACACTTCCCGTATATACATTACACCGCCTGCAGAAAATTTAGTAACGCTGGTTGCGGTAGAAATATCCAGGTCACGATAGTAACCGGTTGCTTCGCCATCAAATTTTTGTTTGATCACAATATCTCCCAACGGTTGGTACATCTGCGAATTGGGGCCCTGCATTTTATGCAGCAGGTTTACTGCATCATTGATGCTGTCGCGAAACAAAGCATCACGTACAGGCTGTAAATAATTGATGGCATCGGGATTTGGATCATGGTTTACCGGGCCGCCCGTCCATAAAGTGGCTTCATTCAATTGTATCAGTTCTTCTTTTGTACCGCCAAAGATCATTCCGCCAAAACGCCCGTTGCCAACCGGCAATGCATCGTTCCAGTCTTTCGCAGGTTGCCGGTACCAGAGTATGCGGTCTTTTTTTTGTTGTGCAGATATGGAAGAACAGAACAATAAAAAAAATAGTACCCGCAGGATAAAATGTTTATGAAAAAACATAGCAGTTTGTTTAGCTATAAAAGATAGCAATTATTGTGTTACCGTATAATATTTCAGTTCCACCATATCGCCGGGAATGGGTTGTGTGTTCCATTCTGCATGTATCGCCAAAGCCGCGCCAATAGCCGTTGCCTGTGATACAGATGCCGCAAATACTTCCATTGCAGGAAAAGCCGCTGCAAGCATATGCATGTATACAGGATTTTTAGCGAAACCGCCATCAACAAATATCCTCGGGATCTTTTTGGATGACAATACCAGAGAGGTTGATAATTTCTGCTGTTGAATGATATCATATACCAACTGGTGATACGCTTCTTCATAAGTTGAAAAATCATCCAGTTTCCTTGCTGAAAACGCAGATGCATGTAAACCGGTTTCAGTAATGGGTGCATAGCCGTTGTTATGTATCTTCTCTGATAATGCCGGCACAAAAACGATGGTTTGATAATGATCAACCGCTGTTTTAAAATGCGCCGCCAGTATTTTAACCTGTTGCTCATGCTCATTACCCGCAAATAACCTTGCCGCTTTTACAGGGTTGCCATGATACCCGATATAACACAAACAATCCTGCTCCAGTTCTTTTGCATGTAAGGGTTCATCATTAAAAGGGTTTAAACTGATGCACCATGTTCCGGTTGATAATAAAATAAATGGCTCTGAAAAACAAGCCAGGTAAGGGATGAGCGCCGCGGAGCTGTCGTGCAGCCCGACCCCGCATTTTATTTTTTTACCGGCAATGACTGTTTCAATAGTTTGTTCCGATGGAAAAACGGGAGGAAATTTCTGATCGATCCCTTCAGCATAAACCCAGTCGTGATAGCTGTTCTTTGTAAAGTTCCATAACATGGTGTGGCAACCGATACTTGTGATCTCGGCATATTTTTTTCCGGTAATCAGGTAACTGATGTATTGCGGAAGATGCAATGAATATCTGATCCTGGCATACACATCCGGATGTTCATACTTCAACCGGTACAATTGCATACCTGAATTCAGGTTGCCTAAAACCGGTGAAGCGGTTATCAGCGACAATACTTTTTCATCTCCATGTGCATGATAGAATTGCTGTTTGAGTTCTTCAGAAAAAGGTTTTAAATAATTATATAAAGGCGTAACCGGTTTGCCCTGTTCATCAATATGTACAAAGCTGGCGCCGTATGCAGAAAAATTAATAGCCCGCAAAGTAAATTCAGTAAGCGATGCAATTTCATTGATGGATCGATGTATCCAGTCAGACAATTCGTGTACATCATCACACGCAAATCCATCTTCATCAACCGTTTCAGCAAATTGTACCGAACGTTCCAGCACAATTTTATACTGCTCATTGAGCAGAAAAAATTTTTTGTTGGTTTTGCCGATATCGAAAATGGCGATTGTGTTCATTGTCTTTTTTATCCGCACCCCTGAAAGGGAAATTTATTTTTTACTCCCGCCCCAAAGGGGAGGAAAGTTTTATTTTTACCCCCAACCCCTTCAGGGGCCGGGGGCAGGAAAGGACAACAAAACAAATTTTACAACCCTGTCGCCACCGTTTTCTCCCCTCTTGCTTTGATCAACTGCTCCCTCACTTTTTGTTCACGGAACAATTGCAGTGGTGATAATGCTGCGCCTGATCGTAAACGCGCTTCTGCTACTATCGGGCGCACATCTGTTCTGTATGCCTGCTGCAAAATTTCCTGCGCCTTAGCAACATCATTATTTTCCTGCGCTGATCGTAAGGCGTTGGTATCAACCAGCAATGCCTGTGTATAAGCGATCATAATGGCTTCAACACTTTGTAACAGGTCTTCCAATGGATCTTTTACATTATGCGAAGCATCTATCATCCAGCCAAGATCATTTGCATGATTCATATTTCTTGCATCCATTCCTTCCACCAGTTCATTAAAAATCAAAAACAATTGGTACGGATCGATGCTGCCGACAGTCAGGTCATCATCACCATATTTACTGTCGTTGAAATGGAAGCCGCCTAATTTTTTTTCATTCAATAACAATGCAACGATCTGCTGAATATTGGCATTGGGTAAATGATGGCCGAGGTCAACCAATGTATATGCCTTGCTGCCGAGTTTGTTGGCATATAATAAGGATTGTCCCCAATCGCCTACTGTCATTGAATAAAAATTGGGTTCGTATGCTTTGTATTCAACAAATACTTTCCAGTCTGCGGGAAGTGCTGCATAAATTTCCTGCAATCCCTCGAGTGTATTTTGAAATGCTTTCCTGAAATTCAATTGGCCCGGGAAACAGGAGCCATCGGCCAGCCACACTGTTAAAGCAGTTGATCCCAATTCAACACCGTGCCTGATCACTTCAATATTATGATCGATTGCCTGTTTGCGAACGGCTTTATCAACATGCTGCAGTGATCCGAATTTATAACTGTGTTTTTGATTTGGCTGATCCTGGAACGTGTTTGAATTAACTGCATCAAACCTCAGATCGTATTGCGCGGCCAATGCTTTTATTTTTCCTGCATCGCCGGGAATATCCCATGGAATATGTAATGAAATTGCGCCACTCGATCTATTCAGCTGATGCAATAAACCTACGTCTGAAATTTTTTCTTCAAGATTGCGCGGCTCACCGCCACCACTGAATCTTCCAAACCTTGTACCACCCGTACCCAGCGCCCATGATGGAATGGCCACCTGGAAATCTGTTAATTTTTGCAATACACTTTTTATACCTGTTATGTTTTCTGCGGTGTACGCAAAACGGCGCGTATGCTGTGATAATAATTGATCATTATGTTCAGCGATCGTTCTTTGTTCAATCAACATGTATTAAATTTTTGAATTTTGCGATCGGGAAATTGGGAAATTGAAAAACAAATTCCAAAATCTCCCAATTTCCCAATTTCAAAACTGATTTTATTTCAAATAAAACACTTCTTCCAAAGGTATGCTAACAGGCGAATTATCCAGGTTGCTTTCCATGATGTCTTTCATATATGCCCACCATTTTTTCATTACAGGATCAGAAGGGAGTTCATCCAGTTTTGTTTTATCATCTACATTCAGTACGCCAAATAAACTGTTGGTTGTTTTGTCGAGAAAAATAGAATAGTTATTTATACCCGAGCCTTTTAATAGCTGCTCCAGTTCGGGCCACAGTTGTTCGTGCCGTTTTTGATACTCCTCTTCAAACCCCTGGTGCAACTGCATTTTGAAGGCTACTCTTTGCATGGGTGATAATTAGTAATTAAAAAAATCGGGTTGACAATTAGAAAACCATCAACCCTTCGACTGCTTGTCGTTAAATATTTTTGTTACCGTACAAATGCCATGGCAACTCCGCCATCCACATTCAATACATTACCGGTTGATTTGCTTAATAGGCCGCCAACAAATGCGAAACATGCATCGGCAATATCGCCGGGGTTAATGATCTCGTTCAGCAATGTCCGTTTGGCATAGAACTGCGGCAGCTCTTCTACTTTTACACCGTATGCTTTCGCGCGGCCCTCTGCCCATGCGCCTTCCCATATTTTACTGTCGCTGATGACCGCATCTGGGTTTACCACGTTCACACGTATTTTATCTTTACCGAGTTCTGCTGCATTCAATCTGCTCAAATGTAATTGGGCGGCTTTTGCAGAACCATAACCGGCATTATTGGGGCCGCTTACCAATGCATTCTTACTTACAATATTCAGCACATCGCCACCCATATTTTGTTTGCGCATGATGTTAACGCCTTCCTGTGTTACGGTGAATTGTCCTTTTACAAGAACATCATATAAAAGATCCCAGTCCTTATCGGTATGTTCTTCTATTGGTTTTGAAATGGAAAGGCCTGCGCAATTCACCACAATATCCACTCCGCCAAAAGCGAGCGCTGCCGTGGAATATGCATGTTCAATATCCGTGCGGCTGGTAACATCCAGTATTACGGTGGTGAAAACATCTTTGCCGTATTCTTTCTGAAAAGATTCTTTAGCCGTTTCCAGGCGCGCGGCATCATTATCGTTCACAACGATACAGGCGCCCTCATCTGCAAACTTTTTTGCGATGGCTTTTCCAATACCGCCGGCGCTGCCAGTGATCAATGCGATCCTTCCCGACAATGCTTTTGGTTTTGGCATGCGTTGCAGTTTCGCTTCTTCCAGCAGCCAGTATTCAATATTGAACGCTTCCTGCCTTGGTAACGATGTGTACGTTGATATGGCTTCTGCCCCACGCATCACATTAATGGCATTTGCATAAAACTCTGCCGCTACTCTTGCGGTTTGTTTGTTTACAGCAAATGTGAACATGCCCACACCGGGGTATAATATCACCACAGGGTTTGCATCCCTTATAGCCGGGCTGTTTGGGTGTTTGCATGTTTGATAATAATCTGCATACATTTTTCTGTATGCTTCGAATGCGGGTGTTAATTTTTCTTTGATGGCATCAACGTCTTCCAGTTTTTCGTTGGCAGACAACTGTAATACCAGCGGGCTTATTTTAGTACGCAGAAAATGATCGGGGCAGGAAGTACCCATGGGCGCCAACCTATCAAGGTCATTTGAATCGATGAACTGCAACACACGTTCATCATCTGTAAAATGCCCGATCATTTTTGTTTGTGAAGAACAGAAACCGCGTAACACGGGAGCCAGTGCTGCTGCCTGTTTCAGCCGGTCGTCTTTGGGTAATGGTTTGATCCTGTCGCCGCCAAAAACGGTTTTATTTTTTTCTACTGCATCCTCGATATATTCAGCGCAGCGTTCAATTACTTCGAGTGTGTTGATATAACTTTCGTATGCCGTATCGCCCCAGGTAAATAAGCCATGCGAGCCGAGCATGATACCGCGTATGCCGGGATTTTCATCGAGACATGCTTTTAATTTTAATCCCAGGTCAAAACCGGGGCGCTGCCATTCCACCCAACCGATCGTGCCGTTGAATAATTCCTGTGTGATCTTTTTCCCATCTTTTGCCGCAGCGATCGCAATGGCAGCATCGGGATGTAAATGATCGATATGTTTGAAAGGAAGAAAACCATGCAATGCCGTATCGATCGATGGCGCTTTGGATGCGAGGTCAAAAATGCAGTGATTGAATAATTCAACCATTTCATCTTCATGTTCTACGCCACGATACATATTTTTTAGGCTGTTGAGCCTGTCAACATACAAAGCTGCAAGCCCGTTCTTTTTAAGCGTACCAAGATCACCACCGCTTCCCTTCACCCACATTACTTCTGTTTCCTTGCCTGTCAGCGGATCCTTGGTGATGGCTTTACAGGAAGTATTGCCACCGCCATAATTTGTTAACCGGAGATCAGCGCCCAGCAGGTTAGAGCGGTATATCAATAACGCTACTTCATCGCCTGCCAGTGATGCGGCTTTGGCATCATCCCACAGGTAGCTCACATGTTTGAATTCTGTAACTGTATTCACCTGTATCAATTAAGTTGAAATAATCATTTTATTTCGGCAACGAGTTGCCATACCCTACAATGAACACCGATGCAATGATGGTAAGTATACCTATTGTTATCGTTGTTTTTGTTTTACTGCTCACACCTTTCCATTCCTTCAATACAATGCCCCACATATTGGCCACTAAAATAATGAACGACATATGCAGTATCCATGAACTGGCCCCGTTGCCCATTTTACTTTCACCCATACCATAAAAAAAGAATTGTAAGAACCAGGTGGTGCCTGCCAATGCGCTAAAAAGATAATTCGCTTTCAGCGGTGTTTTTTTATTGGTGTAATCGCCAAAACTTTTGTTGCGCGCATTCAGGATCATGCACCAGATAAAATTAGTGGTCAACCCGCCCCAGAGTATCACCACAAAGACCACATTGTTTTGAAAAAGAAAATTGCCCTGATCAGGATGACTTAACTGCCAGGTATGATTGGCCACTTCAGCCATTGGTTTGCCGGCTTCGATACCAAAATTAAAAAATGCGCTGAGTATACCTGAAATGATCGCAATGATCAAACCCTTTACCAGGCTGAATTCTTTGATGCTTTCCTTTTTGATCGCATCGGGCTGGCTTTTTTCTTTCATGATACCGGCACGGCCGCAAATAGCAATACCGATAATACATACCAGTACACCAAGCAATACGAGCTGGCCACCGGTATTATGAAACATAAAACTGATGGTCAGGTTTTCTTTACCGGGTGTTGGAAAATAATTATAATAAATAGCCGGTATCAATGAACCGAATGCGGAACAGAAACCGAGTATTACAGAATTACCGAGGCTCATGCCGAGATAACGAACGCCAAGCCCGTACATCAATCCGCCAATACCCCAGAGCAGGCCCATTAAAAAAGTGGCGCCCAATATCTGAGAAGAAGAATTACGGATGATATCTGCAAAACCCGGAATGGTCAGATATGCCGCAACCGGCGGAACGATCAGCCATGAAAACAATCCACCGATGATCCAGAAACTTTCCCAGCTCCAGCCCTTTACTTTTTTGAACGGCATATAAAAACTGCCGGATGCAAACCCGCCTATAAAATGGAAAATAACACCAAGGATGATACCCATGAGCAAAAGTTTTCAGAATGGCTAAGCTTCAATTTACGAGTTTCAAATATAGAAGTAATAATAAATTCTCTGTCATGTACCATCATGGTTAAAACATTCAATAAACTAACAGGTATTCGTCAGAATCTGTAAGTTTGGGGAACAGGTTGCCTGCCAACGGTAACGATTGCTACCATGAAAAAGAAAAATGTTTTCCAGCATTTATTCATAGATTATTATTCGGCCACGCCGAAATACCTGCAGTTGGCCAATTCCATTATCAAAGCGATCGGTGACGGCAACATAAAAAAAGATGAGATCCTTCCTTCCATCAATGAACTCAGTTTTGAATTCGAGATCTCAAGGGATACCGCCGAAAAAGGTTATAAATATTTAAAGAAGATCGGCGTACTCGGTTCCGTTCCGGGCAAAGGATATTTTGTGCAGGATACCAACCTGAAACAACAACTGAAAATATTTTTACTGTTCAATAAACTCAGCCCGCACAAAAAAAATTATTTACGATGCCATTGTAACTACGCTGGGCGAACTGGCTTCCATCGATTTCTATATTTATAATAATGATTTCGATTTTTTTAAACGCCTGATCCAGAACACTAAAAAAGATTATACGCATCATGTGATCATCCCGCATTTCCTGGATGGCGGTGAAAATGCACATGATGTGATCAACCTGATACCGAAAGACAAACTGATCTTATTGGATAAACTCGTTCCCGGCATCGATGGTTTATACGGGGCCGTGTATGAAAATTTTGAAAAGGATATTTATGTAGCGCTTGAGCAGGCATTGCCCAACCTCAGCAAATACCATACGATAAAGATCATCGTTCCTTTTTACACATATCATCCGCGCGAGATCATCAAAGGCTTTACACGCTTTTGCCAGCAGTATGCATTCAATTATAAAGTGGTGCATAATATTGCCAATGAACCGATCAAAGAAGGCGAAGCGTATATTAATTTAATGGAAGACGACCTGGTGATACTGATCGAGAAAATATTATCTACCAAAATGAAAGTAGGCAAACATGTTGGCGTGATCTCCTATAATGAAACGCCGCTGAAACAGATCATCCTGAACGGCATCACTACCATTTCAACGGATTTTCAAATGATGGGTGAAAAAACGGCACAGCTTATACTCGAGCAATCCGTGCAACATATCGAGATCCCTTTTTATCTTACGCTAAGGGCATCGCTTTAATAAAAAATTCCCTCGATTAAGGGATTTTTTTTCAGTAAAAAGAATACACTATCCATTTCGGGCCTGTCTAAAAAAAACTGAGACTGATCCGGGGAATTCTTTTTCAAAGAGATCTTTCTACTCTTCTTCTTCCGTTACCGCCAATGGGTTCCTGCGCGATGGGATCACCATTTCCTGGTCATCACTCAGGTATACCCAGAAATCGTACAACGCAAAAATATCGCCCGGCGTTTTTGGCCCGTTGTTCTCGCTGTTACGATCGTATGAACCCAGCAATTCTCCGGAATACTTAAGCTCCTTCAGTTTCTCTTCGAGTGTCAGTGTTTTAAAATTCTCAATAGTCATGATCCTGTATTGATTTGTGTTTTATGGGCGCAATCTAATAAGAAAAATGCATTTGGAGCTGTAAGCTTTGAGCTATAAGCCATCAGCTGTCAGCTATCAGCCTTGAGCGATAGCTTCCAAATTTTTATAATATTCCCTAACAACGCATGGCTGAAGGCTGACAGCTGATGGCTAACCCTCACAGCTTCATCTTCTCCACCGCTTTCTCAACCGTTACATCGTGCATATTGCTCATTTCAAAATATCCTTCATTCCGCCAGATCTGTCTTCCCATCATGATCTGTATGCGTTTCAGCACCTCGCTTTTTGTTTTGGCATCTGTACCATTTAGCATGATCGTATCTTTTTTGGCATATGCTACAATGCCTTCCCATTCTTTTTCTCCTGGAACAAATTTCACAGATAATTCTTCCGGCGAATGAATATTGCTGAAAAATGTTTTGTTCTCTACATAATATTTATACACAAAACTGCTGATCGTTGCTTTGTAATAAAGTTTCATCATGCTTGCCGACATACGCGTTGTATCAAACGGCACAAACACATCGGGTGTAATACCGCCGCCGCCATAAACAATTTTACCGCCCGGTGTTTTAAATTGTTTACCGGTTGGTTTGGAGGTATCTCCTTTCACCACTTCGCCGTTATGAAAGCGTTCGCTCAATTCTTCTTCGTATTGTTCTTTTCCTTTGCTGTATGATTTCTGGATATTTCTCCCGAGCGGTGAATAATAGCGTGCAATGGTTAAACGTACCGCACTGCCATCGCTTAACTGAAATGGCTGCTGTACCAACCCCTTTCCGAACGACCTGCGGCCGATGATCGTGGCACGTTCCCAATCCTGCAAAGCGCCTGTCAGCACTTCGCTTGCAGAGGCAGTGCCTTCATCGATCAGCACTTCCATTTTACCGTCTTCAAATATGCCGTCGCGCTTGCAGCGGTATTCGTAACGCGGAGCGTGTTCGCCTTCTGTGTACACAATTAATTTATCGTTGCTTAAAAATTCATCGGCAATATCTGTGGCTTCTTTCATCAGGCCACCGCCATTGCCGCGCAGGTCGAGGATCAGTTTTTTCATTCCCGATCTTTGCAGTTTCTCCATATTCTGCATAAACGCTTCATACGTTCTTTCTACAAATTTATTGATGCGCAGGTAACCTGTTTCATGATCGATCATGTAAGCCGCATCGATCGGCGATACAGGTATCACACCTCTGGTAATCACGAATTCTTTTTTTGGTGCCTCCACGCAGTAACTGCACTTTCACTTCTGTATTCATTACGCCGCGTAACAGTTTGCGGATATCTTCGGGTTTTAATTTTTTCCCCGCAACAGTGATGCTGTCGTTTACTTTCAGCAGTTTATCGCCTACCATTATCCCTGCTTTGGCCGATGGGCCGTCATCGATCACATGCGTTACATTGACCGTATCATCCAGGAACTGGAACTCAACGCCGATGCCCTGGAAATTGCCCATCATTTCCTCGTTCACTTCTTTTAATTTATCGGCCGGAATATATACCGAGTGCGGATCAAGATGCGCCAGCAATTCGGCAGCCGCTAATTCGCTGATGCTGTCGGCAGGCACTTTATCTACATATCTTGTTTTGATCAGCTCCACCAGCTCCTGTAATGAGCTTGCCCTGTTAAGGCTGAAAAAACGGTTGCCCGATGTCTTGCCTTTTAACTGGTAGCCGATCATCATACCAATGACCATAACAATGGCAAAAAGCAATGGCAGCCAGACCTGCAATTTTTTACTTCCCATAAATAACACTTCGTTGAATCCTGAATTTGAACAGCCGCAAATATCCATATTAATATCGAATGGCTGCGAAAGGTTTGATATTTAGGATGAAAGGCATAAGTTGCGCTTAATTTAAGTACGAAGTAAGCGGTACGAAGTACGAACGGTTTAGTTTGTTTTACTTCGTATCTCGCAAATACGAAATACAAGGTTCGAAGTACGAATGATTTAATTCGTTTTACTTCGTACTTCGTACCTCGTACTTCTAAACCGTACCTCACACTTAACAACATGATATGCCGGTTATATTGATTGCTGACAGCGGGGCCACCAAATGCGAATGGCGGCTGGTGAAAGACGGGAAGAACAAAACCATCATCACACAAGGCATCAGCCCCTATTTTTTAAATGCCGCACAGATAACTGCACTGCTTTCCAAAGAATTATTGCCGAAACTAAAAGATACGGCAGTAACACATATTCATTTTTATGGTACCGGTTTAAGCAATGAGGCAAATGCGGCCATCGTAAAAAAAGTTCTCAAACAACTTTTTCCAAAAGCAAAAACAGAGGTACAGACCGACCTTCTCGCAGCGGCGCGCGCACTATGCGGCAGGAAAAAAGGGATCGCCTGTATTCTGGGCACCGGTTCCAATTCCTGTTATTACGACGGGAAAAAGATCGTAAAAAACAGCCCGGGCCTGGGTTATGTTCTGGGCGATGAAGGCAGCGGCGCTTATCTTGGCAAAAAAGTGGTTCAATATTTTTTATATAATACGTTTGATGAAGAGTTGAAAGCGCGTTTTGAAAAACGTTTTCAGGTAACTGCGGTCGAGATCCTTGACCATGTGTATAAACAGCCGCTGGCAAACAGGTATCTCGCTTCTTATGCTATTTTCCTTGCCGAAAACCGCGGGCATTATATGATCGAAAACATTATTGAAGACGGGCTGAACGATTTTTTCTTTACGCATTTGTATAAATACAGGGAAAGCTGGACCTTGCCGATCCATTTTATAGGCAGTATTGCATTTGGTTTTAGAGATGTATTGAAGGAACTTTGCAACACCTATGAGCTGGAACTGGGCACTGTGATCAAAGCCCCGATGCAGGGATTATTAGCGTATCACCGATAAAAAAAAGGTATGTCAGAGTTTATTAAAGTAACGGAACAGGCTTCCACTTACACGCACCTCGAGAAAATGTCTATTCACGAGTTGCTGCAGAATATCAATCACGAAGACAAAACGGTTCCTGATGCGGTGGCGAAAGCCATCCCGCAAATAGAAAAATTAGTTGCCGTGATCAGCGATAAAATGCTGGCCGGCGGAAGATTATTTTATATCGGCGCAGGAACCAGCGGGCGGCTGGGTATTGTTGATGCAAGCGAGTGCCCGCCAAGCTTTGGCGTGCCTTACGGATTGGTGATCGGCATTATTGCCGGCGGCGAAAAAGCCATTACGCAGGCCGTTGAATTTGCAGAAGACAGCACCGAAAAAGGCTGGGCCGACCTGGAAAAACATTTTGTAAGCGATAAAGATGTGGTAGTAGGATTGGCGGCAAGCGGAACAACGCCTTATGTGATCAGTGCATTGAAACAATGCCATAAAAGAGGCATCATAACAGGAAGCATCAGTTGCAACCCCAATTCGCCGGTTTCAAAAGCAGCCGATTATCCCGTTGAAGTAGTAGTAGGGCCGGAATTTGTTACAGGCAGTACAAGAATGAAAAGCGGAACCGCACAAAAGCTGGTATTGAATATGATCTCCACTTCTGTAATGATACAACTGGGCCGTGTAGAAGATAATAAAATGGTGAACATGCAGCTGAGTAATGTAAAGCTTGTTGACCGCGGTGTAAAAATGGTGATGGATGGATTATCACTCACCGATTATGAAAAAGCAAAAGACCTGTTATTAAAACATGGCAGTGTAAAGAAAGCAGTAGATGCAGCCACCGCCTCATAATTTTTTATTGCGGATTTACGAATCAGATCATCCGGAAATCCGCAATCCGTAGTTGTACAGGTGATGAGATTTTTTGACAGATAAAGTGCCGATGACATGCACGAAATAGAACCCTTTTATAACTGGCGGCACATGTATGTTGCCGAGGAAGACCCACGCTCTCCTTTCTTTGGGAGGAAATACAGCGAGTTTGAATTTTCGCAAACGGTTTATAATTATTATATCCATCCGCAATGGGATGATTTTGGCAGCCGCACGCTGTACATGAAAATTATTTATGTAGACTATGAACTGAACTTTGCCATTATTGAATTGCTGGGCGAATGGAACGATGCGATCGAAAATGATATCATGGAAATGAAACGCGAAGTGATGGATCTTTTATATAAACAGGAAATTTATAAATACATATTGATCACAGAGAATGTGCTCAATTTTCACAGCAGCGATAAAGAATATTACCTGGAATGGTACGAAGAAGTAAGCGAACAGAACGGCTGGATCGTTGCCCTTAACATGCCCGAAGCAACGCAATACGATTTCAAAAAGAAAAAACTCAACTATTACATCGAATTAATGGAAATACCCGAGTGGCGCGTGTATAAACCGTATCACTTGTTTAAGAAGATAGATAATGAACTGATGAAACGCCTCGACTAACTCTGCGCCTCCGCGTCTCTGCGGTGAAAAAAAATAGCTGCGGAGTCGCAGAGATTGTTTTTTGCGTTCAGCATTCAGCGTTAAGCTTTCGGCGTTTATACCTTTTTGAAAATAAATAAAATCAACTTACCTTACAATCGATTCTATCACCATTAAACAGAAATAAAAATGTCATTACCCACAAACAATAAAAACAACGGCAAACCCGGAAGCAAGGGGCCGAAAGGCGGTATGGGGCAGGGTTCCAAATTTATAGCCAAACCCAGTGGCGCCAAAGCGATCGGCGGTGGCAAGAAACCGATCAAGACAGGCGGATCGAGAGGAAGCTGATCATGTTCCGTTGAATATCGAAAAGATGAAAGGAATGATGCATATGCCTCGTTCCTTTTTTTGTGCCTTATTTGATCATTCCTCTGCCGCTTTTGATAATACAACCGTAAACACACTACCCGCCTCTTCTTTGCTCTCAACAGATATTTTTCCTTTCATTAATGCAATAAATGTTTTGCAGAGCATCAATCCCAACCCTGTTCCGGTTTCGCCCTGTGTGCCGCGTTTGCTGGCGATCGAATGAAGATATCCCGCATCATTAAAACTGTCCACCTTCGATTGCGGCATGCCGGTTCCGTTATCGGCAACCGTTAGTTGTATCTTATTATTTTTAGCAGACGAATTGATCTCGATCTTTCCGTTCGCATGCGTGAATTTGATCGCGTTGCTTACCAGGTTCCTGATCACAAGCGCCAGCATATTTTTATCCGCTTCAACCCAAACATCTGCCGGCACATGATTGATGATGTGGGTATTTTTATATGCGGCCTGTTGTTGCAATACGGCAACAGTTGTATCGATGATCTCTTTTACATCTGTCTTTTCCATCTGCGGTGTAAAACCCCTCATCTGGCTCGATGCCCAGTTCAACAGGTTTTCCATCAGCACCGAAGTATGTGTGAGCTGATTTTTTAATTCGCCTGAATACTGTTGTAGTTTATCTATTGAAATGGCATCTTCTTCAATAATATCTATAAAAGAGATCAGTGTGTTTACCGGCGTCCGCATATCATGGCTCACCACGCTGAATATCCTGTCCTTTACATTCCCCAGTTCTTCCAATTCTTCTTTTTGTTTGCTGATGATGCGGTTTAATTTCTTTGTTTTCCGTTGGTTGGTATATACGATGAACGCGATCAATAATATCAATACAACGGCAAGGCCGAGATACAGTTTTACTTTTTCATCAAAGCTGATCTGCAGTTTTTGCTGTGCGATTTCTTTATCGCTTGCGTCTTTTGATAACTTTGACTGCAGTTTGTTTTTTTCAAGTAATGAACCCTGTAGTTCTTTTTCACTTTGTAATTGGGCCTGTTTCTGTAAATAAGATAACCGTTGCAGGTCTTTTTCTTTATTTACCAGTTGGATCTGTTGTTGCTGTTGTTTACTCAATAATTCCTGCTGTTCCAGTTTTATATTCGTCAGCTCCTGCCGGTACCTGATCGAGTCTTCGCGTTTGCCAAATTCGTATTGCAGTTCGCGGCGTTTGATCTCTGTTGTTTTTTTCTGTATTGAATACAGAATCGCGGTAACGCATATGTTCTTTATAAGATGCCAATGCAGCAACCGCATCGCCTGAAGCAAGTTCTATTTCTGATTTGGTATCATACGCAAAGTTCAGACCATTCATGTCTTTGATCTCCGTACGCAAAGCGATCGTGCGGTTTGCATTTGCCAGCGCTTTGGCCAATAAACCTTTTCGTGTTGACAGTTCGCCTGTGAAGGGAGAAGGCACAGAATCTTTCGCTGCTGCGAGATAAACTTCTGCGATCGTCAGCAGGTTTTGCGCAATGGAAATTTTATTACCCAATTTTTCGGCAACGGCCAATGACCTTTCAAAACTCTCCACTGCTTTTAAATAATTATGTTGCGCAACATATATTCTTCCCACGCCCTGTAGGTTACCGATAATGCCATTGTTGCTTCCCAACTGTTCATTTATCTGCAACGCGCGGTTGATATATTGCAGCGCCTTATCATAATTTTTCTGGTAGAGATAGATATAACCTGCATTACCTGAGTTAGCAGCTATGCCGGATTTATTGCCAAGTTCTTCCTGCAGATGCAGTGCTCTTTCATAATATTCCAATGCTTTATCATAATCGATCAGGTAAGAATATACGTTCCCAATGTTCCCGATCGCGGCCGCCATGCCGGGTTTGTAACCTATGTCTTCATTTTGTTTTAATCCACGCAGGTTATATTCAAGCGATTTGGGATAAGCGCCCTGTAACAAATATGCCGCCCCAATACCCAGTAACCCGGCAGCAATATTTTTTTTATCATTCAGTTTTTCAGCAACTGCAATGGATCTGTTATAATAATCGATTGATGCATTATAATCTGCTTTGATCTTAAAGTTAAGACCGATGGCACCGTATGCTCCAGGCAATGCCGTGGTAAAATTTATTTTTTCTGCGAGTGCTACGGCCTGCTGGCCATACTCAATTCCTTTGGAAGGATTTACATCAGCATACGCAGCAGAAAAGTCGGTAAAAATTTTGACGCGCGCCGTATCTGTATTGATTGTGGAAAGAACTGTAAGTAATGAATCGATACGCGCCTGGCCACGTTTCTGGGCATGTATCGAAACAGTAATGCCGCAGAGCAGCAACAGCATAAGTTTTTTCATAGATACCGGGGCGTGATACCCGATAAATATCAGGATAAATATTGAACGGCAAAAAAGAAAAATTAAATACTGTTCTTCTTACAGATAAATGACAAAACCATGTGTAAACAACTTATCTTTTATGTACGCTGAATTATTTTTTGTTTACTATTATTTTCCATTATGCAGCGCTATTAAAACGGAGCAGTTTGTTTAGCCAAAGGTAAATGGCACGCTGATGACGCGGATCAGGCGGATATGCGCTGATTTTTTATGCCTTCCTTGTTGATCCGTGTAGATCTGCCGCATCTGCGTTATCCGCATGCTATTCTTCGCTGCAAAATATCATAACACATTATTATTTCAACCTCTCTTCAATACCCAATCCAAACTTACGCATCGTATCTTTTGCCACATCATATCCTGCATCGGCATGCCTGATCACACCCATGCCCGGATCATTTCTTAATACGCGGCTGAGCCTCGCGGCAGCTTCTTCCGTTCCATCTGCAACGATCACCATGCCTGCATGTATGCTGTAACCCATACCCACGCCTCCGCCATGATGCAGGCTCACCCAACTTGCGCCGCCTGCGGTATTTACCAATGCATTCAATACGGGCCAGTCGGCAACAGCATCAGAGCCGTCAAGCATCGCTTCCGTTTCGCGGTTGGGCGATGCAACGGAACCCGTATCCAGGTGGTCGCGGCCGATCACGATCGGCGCTTTTACTTTCCCTGTCCGCACCAGTTCATTAAATGCGAGACCTGCTTTTTCTCTTTCACCCTGTCCCAGCCAGCAGATGCGCGCAGGCAATCCCTGAAAAGCAATTCTTTCTTTGGCCATTTTCATCCAACGCTGCATACTTTTATTTTCGGGAAAAAGTTTTGTGATCACTTCATCTGTAACTGCAATATCATTCGCATCGCCACTCAATGCAGCCCAGCGGAACGGCCCCTTTCCTTCACAAAATAACGGGCGGATATATGCCGGAACAAATCCCGGAAAATCAAAAGCATTTTTCAAACCATGTTCCAATGCACGTGCGCGTAAATTATTTCCGTAATCAAATACAACTGCACCGCGCTTTTGTAGTTCCAGCATCAGCTCAACATGCAGTTTCATGCTGTCGTATGCCAATGCAATATATTTTTCGGGATCTTTTTCGCGCAATGCATTTGCTTCTGTATTTGATAAAGTATGCGGCACATAACCGATCAATGGGTCATGTGCCGATGTCTGATCGGTTAGAACATCTATCACGATATTTCTTTCCGTTAAACGCTGCAATAAATGAACGGCATTACACAAAACGCCGATACTCAATGCTTCCTTATTTTCTTTTGCCTTGATCGCGCGGTCTATCGCTTCGTCGATATCTGTATATTTTACATCAAGGTATTTTGTTTCCAGCCTTTTATCTATCCGCCACTCTTCTACTTCTGCTATCAAACAAACGCCATCGCACATGGTTACAGATAATGGCTGGGCGCCGCCCATTCCGCCAAGCCCTGCCGTTACACTTAATGTTCCTTTTAATGACCCGCCAAAATGTTTATCGGCAACTGCTGCAAATGTTTCATAGGTTCCTTGTACAATTCCCTGCGAGCCAATGTAGATCCAGCTTCCGGCGGTCATCTGCCCGTACATCATCAATCCTTTTTTCTCCAGTTCTGTAAAATGTTCCCAGGTTGCCCATCGCGGAACGAGTTGTGAATTGGATAATAAGATACGCGGTGCATCTTTATGCGTTTTCAGCATCGCAACGGGTTTGCCGCTTTGTATCAACAAGGTTTCATCATCATTCAGATCCTTCAATGCTTTGATGATCAGATCCAGGCTCTCAAAATTCCGCGCCGCTTTTCCCCTTCCGCCATAAACGATCAGGTCATCCGGCCGCTCAGCAACTTCAGGATTCAAATTGTTCAGCAACATCCGCAAAGCCGCTTCCTGTATCCAGCCCTTGCAATGTAATTTTGTTCCGGTAGGTGTTTTGTATTTGATGGGATCGTAGCGTTGTGTTGACATGATGGCAATCGTTTTCAAAAATGAAAATAAAATAAAAGTCTGGAGTTAGAAGTCTGGAGACTGAAGTTATATGCATTTACAACTCCAGTCTCCAGTCTCCCAGACTCCAGACTAATAAACAAGATCCTCATAAGCCCCCAACAACTCATTATAAGAATGATTATCCCCGGCTTTCTTCGCTTCCACCATCCCTTTCTCATACCATTCGATCGCCAGTTTTTTTTCTTCCATTTTCTCCAGCAGTTTGGCCAAATGATAATAAGATCCAACATAATCGGGCGAAGCAGCCAATATTTTTTCAAATAATTCTCTCGCACTAACATCATCGCCCGCTTTTATGTATTCCAATGCTAACGCATGGCAAAGGAAATTATCATTTGGGTTAGTTTCAAGAAACTCTTTTATCTTTTCAATTCTATCCATTAAGCAAAGGTAACACAGTCCATGAACCATGGTCCATGGGCAATAGCATTTTTATTCACCAACGGCCATGGGCAAATAAAAATTCCTCACTATATTTGCTAATAGTTGCATAAACAACTATCTAAATTCCGCGATATGAAAATATTAGTGTGCGTAAGCAAAACGCCCGACACCACCGCAAAGATCGCCTTCATCAACGGCAACACGAAGTTTGATGAAACCGGTGTTCAGTGGATCATCAATCCATACGACGAATGGTATGCATTGGTCCGCGCCATTGAATTAAAAGAAAAAGACCCGTCCATTATTATTCATCTCATCACAGTTGGCCTCGCCGATTGCGACCCTATCATCCGCAAAGCGCTGGCGCTTGGCGGCGATGAAGCCATCCGGGTAAATGCTGATAACAGCGACAGTTATTATATCGCCGCACAAATTGCCGGAGTAGTTAAAAAAAATAATTACGATCTTATTTTAACCGGGAAAGAAACCATCGATTACAATGGTTCATCCATTGCCGGCATGGTGTCGGAAATGGTGGATGCGCCCTATGTTTCACTTGCCACTTTATTTGAACTGAACGGAACCACGGCAACCATTACCCGCGAAATTGAAGGCGGTGAAGAAATTGCCGAAGTAAGTTTACCCGTTGTGGTAAGCTGCCAGAAAGGTGTTGCCGAACAACGCATCCCGAACATGCGCGGCATCATGGCCGCACGTACCAAACCCTTACAGGTAGTGGAACCCGCGCCCATCGACGCACTCACCAGCATCGTAAATTATGAATTGCCACCCGCAAAAGCCGGCGTTAAATTAGTGAGCCCCGATAATGTTGCCGAACTGGTAAGGCTGTTACATGAAGAAGCGAGGGTGATATAAGTTGTAAGTAATAAGTTGTAAGTAGTAAGTTTTTTATGTACCCGGCTTGATAACTATTTCAGCTTTTCTTGCGTCGCACATTTGTACGTTAGTTCTTTATTCAACACGAAATAATACATTGTCCATGGTCTATGGCCCATGGACAATACATTTTCAAATTTTCAAATCTTCAAATTTTCAAATTACACATCATGGTTTTAATATTCATCGACCACATAGACGGCCACATTAAAAAAGCATCTTACGAAGTTCTGACGTACGGAGCGAAACTGGCCGAACAAATGGGTACCACCGCAGAAGCATTGTTGCTCGGGACAGTGAATGATGACCTTGCATCGCTTGGCAAATACGGTATAAAAAAAGTACACCAGGTTTCTAATGAAACTCTCAACCATGTTGATGCGCAACTTTACGCCAAAGTAATTGCAGAAGCAGTTACCGCAACCGGTGCTGATGTTGTGGTGTTCTCTCATAACCAAACAGGCAAAGCGGTTTCGGCAAGAACAGCCGCGCGTTTAAAAGCGGGTATTGTTGCAGGGGCCTGCGCATTGCCCGATACAGGTAATGGTTTTATCGTTCGCAAAACTGTTTTCTCGGGTAAGGCATTTGCCAATGTGAGCATCAACTCTCCCATCAAAGTAATTTCACTGAACCCGAACAGTTATAAAACCGTTGCCGGTGAAGGAACCGCTGAAGTAGTTGCACTAAATGTTGCAGTCGATCCATCTAAAATAAAGATCACAGCCGTAAATAAAGTAAGCGGAGAAGTTCCATTGACAGAAGCAGATATTGTAGTAAGCGGCGGCCGCGGTTTAAAAGGGCCGGAGAACTGGGGCGTGTTGCTCGACCTTGCCCATGAACTTCACGCCGCAACGGCCTGCAGCCGCCCTGTTGGCGATGCACACTGGCGGCCGCATCATGAGCATGTTGGACAAACCGGTGTTCAAATAGCGCCGAATTTATACATCGCACTAGGCATATCGGGAGCCATTCAGCATTTAGCCGGAGTAAACCGTAGTAAAGTAATCGTTGTAATAAATAAAGATCCTGAAGCGCCATTTTTTAAAGCCGCCGATTATGGTATTGTTGGCGATTTATTTGAAGTAGTTCCGAAGTTGACTGAAGAGATAAAAAAATTACATGCGGGTGGTTAATCTATAAACGTTATTGCGGGAACGAAGCAATCTGTGTCCCAACTAAATGCCTGACACCGGCTGCTTTGCTCCTCGCAAAAAAAGAGGCTCTTCATTCTGAAGAGCCTCTTTTTTTGTTAACCTATAACGTAATTATTCAACATCACTCAGATCCAATGGATAAGGATAAGTGCTTTCAAATCCCGGATACACACCTTCGATCTTTACTTTTCTTCCTTTGTTCAGTGAAAGTATTTTATCAAGATCAGCAACGGTCTTTATTTCCTGGTCGTTAACGCTGGTAATAATAAAACCTTCCTGCATTCTTGTTTTCTTCAGTAACCCTTCACCAATTCTTTTTACTACTACGCCACCTTGTATCTGGTTAGCCGCAGCAACTTTGCTGTCAACTGCAACCAGCTCGGCGCCGAGTTTTTCAAGAATACCGGTTGTTTTTACCACATCGGTATTGCCCGATACATTTTTCAGTACAAGCGGAACAGTATTTTCTTTTCCGTTACGGACATATGTAAGCGATATCTTATCACCTGGTTTAAACCTGGTAACCTGTTCCTGCAATTCAGGGCCGCTGCTTACAGTAACACCATTTATTTTGGTTACGATATCACCTTTTTTAATTCCTGCCGCTGCCGCTGCGCCATCAGCAGGAACGTCGGTTACATACACACCTTCACCTTCTTTGTAACCATCGCCGAGTTCTTTTCTTTGCTCGTCTGAAATATTTTCTTTTGGATACTTGATACCGATATATGCTCTCTGCACTGTTCCGAATTTCACGATATCAGTAACAACTTTTTTTACAATGTTCACAGGGATCGCATACGAATAGCCGGCATAAGAACCTGTGGGCGATGCGATCGCTGAATTGATGCCGATCAACTGGCCATCTGTATTTACCAATGCTCCGCCACTGTTGCCTGGGTTAACCGCAGCATCGGTTTGTATGAATGATTCAATCGCTGAGTTATTCGGGTTCTGCCTGTCATTGATCCCGATAGATCTTGATTTTGCACTCACAATACCTGCCGTAACCGTTACATCAAGGTTAAGCGGATATCCGATCGCTAAAACCCATTGTCCCAGTTTAGCATCATCGCTGTTACCATACACCATATAAGGCAGTTTGGTAGCATCGATCTTGATCACAGCGATATCGCTGTTTGCATCAGTGCCGATAACGGTTGCTTTGTAAGATCTTTTATTAGCCAATGTTACATTGATCTCATCCGCTCCTTCCACCACGTGATTATTGGTTACAATATATCCATCATCTGTAATGATCACGCCGCTTCCGCTTGCACGTTGCTCGGGGATCATTCTCGGGCCGCCGCCAAAAAAATCGCTCATGTCATCCCCGCCAAAAAGATCGGCAAATGGATTTCGGTAACGTTGTCCCTGGCTATTACTCACCTGTCTTGCTTTAGTCTTGGTTTTAATGTGCACTACTGCCGGCGTAGCACTGGTTGCTGCCGGGGTAAAATCAACCGCACCGGCTGCCGGTGCATTGTTGCCAAAGAAACCTGCGTAGTTTGCAGGAATTTTGTCCGCGTCCTGGATGCCTGCGGATTGGCTGCGTAAAACTTTGCCATATCCCCACACACTCATAACGGCTGTGATGGCGCTGATGGCCATAACTGCTAAAATGTTCTTGAGTTTCATTTTTATTCCTTTTTGTTTAATAGACTTATGAGTTCAAATTATATGCCTTTCAGATAGCAAATTAACGAGGCTGTTTAATTGTCAGTTCACCCGGTAAACCATTTAACAAAAGATTTACGGCAATTGTCGTACTTCATCGGTGAATGGGCGATCAGCCGGCTTGAACATAAAGTTACGGGAGATTGGCGTTTATAAAAAAAGCTTTGGTAAAAGGTAAAGTCCCAGTTTGAGAATTCAACTGCGCCTCCGCGCCTTTGCGTGCATTTTTTTTACGCAAAGGCGCGGAGGCGCAGTAATCATATATCAAAGCCGTATTAAAAATTCCATCGTATCCACGCCATCCGCGTAATCAGTGAGCGAAGGGCTCTGCGCCATACCAAAAGCAACATGGCCATGGCCAACGATGCATTGCACCTCTGCACTATTCCCTAAAGCAGTTTCTGCCTGTTGTTTATTTTCATAAAACGCATAATGTACCTGGCTTACAGGAGAAAAAGGCGATGCATTTTCAGTTAATATCACCGTATCATTATTCATATAAAAACGGTTGCCCATGATGAGCAGCGCAAGATGGTAATCGAAATTGTGTTTGTATTTATGGAACTCCATAAAATGTTCATACTTCCGTAATGCATCCAGCAAAGGAATAAAATCGTAATCCTTTGGAACAAGTAATTGTGTGATGTTGCGGCAGCCTAAACCAAAATATAACTGGATATCATCCGCTAATAATGCAAGTTCTTTTTTTGTTTCGGTATTGTCGAGAACCGCTACAGACGTGCGGTTTCGGCGGATGATGTTTGGATACTTTCCAAAATAATAATCAAAATAACGCCCTGAATTATTACTGCCGGTGGCGATGTATGCTTCACATCCATTCAGCCTTTCAGCAAATGAAACAACGTTCTGGATCGTGATCTCCCATTCGTATAATTTTTTGACAAGGTGTTTGATCAGTATATCATCCTTCGAAGATGTTTTGATCACCGCCTGGTGCCCGCTTATGAACACGCACAGGAAATCGTGGAAGCCAACCAGCGGAATATTTCCCGCCATAATGATCCCCACAGTTTTAGGAAAGCTTTGGCTGTCAGGGATGCTGTAAGCTTTGGCCCAATCCTGTAAAAATGACGGATTGAGGAACTGTTCCGCAATGTTTTGAACCGACCGGCCGATAAACTCGGGTATGAACCACGGGTTTTCGCGAAAAGCCCGTTCGCGGATGGCCATCCAATCGGCG
>Ga0206949_1149_pt1 | contig 24047 bp, 20 predicted proteins | sample Alteio_BWOrgHeat_40_FD_153240 | JGI IMG/M metagenome (GOLD analysis project Ga0206949, IMG submission 153240) | Enriched cells from forest soil in Barre Woods Harvard Forest LTER site, Petersham, Massachusetts, United States -... | ecosystem: Environmental > Terrestrial > Soil > Temperate forest >...
AGCTCAACCCTTCTTTCATTGCCCGTAAATAAGGTGGGATAGGTTAAAGAAGAGCCGGCATTTAACAATACCATGCTGCCATCGGGTAATACTACCTGGTATTGGCCACCACGGGGTGTGCTTATAATATTATAAGCCAATTGTGCCTGTTGTGTTGCTGCCTGGTTGGCTTCGTATAATAACTGTCCTTCTTTAACTTTTTTCACCACGGCGTTGCCTTTATTGGCAACCACGCCAATTTTAGCGCTGTTTAATTCAATTACAGCACCGTTGGCAAGTGTAAGTGTAGCTTTATTTTTGCCGGGGAGTATATCATGAACAATAGGTGGCTTGTTATTAGCTATCGCGTGCTGTTTAACAGGCTTTTGCAGCCAATAATACAAGCCACCACATGTAAGCATGAATATGGCTATTGCTGCAGCCACGTTTCTATAGGTATAAAACTTCGTTACTTTAGCTGTATTGTTTTTGTTCGATCGCGCAACAGCCAGTCGCAGGCGCTCCAGCATTTTATCTTCCAATTGTTGCTTAACACCCAGTTCTTCTTCATCCCAGCTTTGGTTTGTTTGGAAGCTGTTGAAAAAATCATACAACTGCTGCTCTTCCTGGGGCGAGGCATTGCCGGCAAGGTATTTATCAATTAATAATAGGAATTGCGCTTTGTCCACAATCAGGTTTTTATAGGGAGAGTATAAAAACGGGGGTATCCCCTATTCCGATTATTAATAAATTTTTAAGCGGGTGTTATCTTACAAATAACAAAAAGGAAACAAGTGCCATAAACAGCGTGCCCAATGAGGTACGGAGCTGCCTGAGTGCTTTGGTAAGGTGGTTTTCGACCGTTTTGGTTGATATATTTAAACGGCTGGCTATTTCTTTATGGCTTAAATATTCTTCGCGACTTAATTTATAAACCTCGCGGCACTTTTCGGGCAGGGTATTAACAACGGTGTTTACCTGTGCAATTAACTCTTTATACTCAATATTACCATAAGCTGCCGATGTCGGTAAACGTTCGGGCAGGTCATCAAAAATATCGGCCCGTACCGCGCCTGCACGTATTTGCCGGTAAACCTCATACCGCATGGAGGCATACAGGTACGCTTTTAATGATACTGTAATTTCAATAGCCTGCCTGTTATTCCATAGCCGTATAAATAGTTCCTGTATAATATCTTCACAGGCCTGCTTATCTTTTAAAATATTATAGCTTGATGTAAAAAGCGGTTGCCAGTACTTTTTATAGATGAGTGTAAGCGCGTCTTCATCACCGGATTTTAGTTTATCCAGCAACTGCAAATCAATGAGTACATTTTGAGAAGCAGGAGACATATCAATAGCAATCGATTGTCTAAGATAAAACTTTTATGAGATCGATCCATAAAAAAATCAAATCGCATATATATGTTACAATTGACATTGAGTAGCATCCTGTCAAAAAAATTTGCGGCCTATCCTCCGCCGGTTTCTGTCATTACCGCTTCCGGCCACTCCAATACTTTTTTAACCTTTAAATAATTTGGATGCCGGTTTTACATATTAAAATTATTGCTAAATCGAATAAACCTAGTTAAAAAACATGCAAAATAGTGCACATATCCGGCATAAAGGAACACATATAGTGTATGTTTTCAACAAATATATGTTAAAATAATATCACTAAATCCTTTCCTTATTCATGTGTACAGACTGTGTATTACCTTTTTGCCGATAATTTTTAACTATAGAATGGTAAAAAAATATTATAATCCACGTCAATCACACGGTAATTTTGATATAATCAATTATAAAACTATCATATTATGAGAAAAGTTCTACAAATGGCGATGCTGTTTATGGTCCTCTTTGCGTATACCAGTGTGTATGCGCAAACCGGGGGATCTATAACAACCATCAAAGGCATTGTTAGCGACGACCAGGGAGTTACACTGCCAGGTGTAACGGTTAAGCTAAAGGGTAGCGCGATAAACGCTGTTACTGATATTAACGGGAAATACTCCATAAACATCCCCACGGGTTCAAAAACATTAGTATTTACTTTTGTGGGGATGCAGCCGCAAGAGGTTACCCTAACCGGCAATACCACTGTAAACGTGATATTGAAATCAAGCACAACGGAGTTAAACGATGTGGTGGTGATAGGTTACGGCACCCAAAAACGCGGCGATGTGAATGGCGCCATTGCATCGGTTACAGCAAAGGATATCCAGGATATCCCGCAGCCAAGTATCGATCAGTTATTGCAAGGCAAGGCGGCCGGTGTAACGGTAACCCTAAACTCGGGCGAACCTGGCAGCGCCACATCAGTACGTATCCGCGGTATTACTTCTTTTACAGGCAGCGAACCGTTGTATGTAATTGATGGAGTAGAAATACAAGGCAGCCCAACCCCTCCGGGCGCACCGCACACCGCGCAATTAACCAGCCCGGGATCAAGCAGCATGGAAACCAGCGTAAGTCCGCTCTCCATGATCAACCCTAACGATGTTGAATCGATTGACATATTAAAGGATGCTTCGGCTACTGCTATCTATGGTTCAAGAGGTGCTAACGGTGTAATTATTATTACAACCAAACGCGGCAAAAGCGGCCATACAAAAGTAAATTACGATGGCTATGTAGGTATGCAGCAACAAGGTAAGTTATTAAAGACGGATAATTTGCAGCAATATGCTGCCCTGGAAAACCAGTTGGCTACAGCCTTCGGCACCACGCCACGTGCAGAATTTGCCGACCCAAGCGCATTGGGCCAGGGCACCGACTGGCAAAAAGTTATTTTTCACGATGCTTATGAGCAAAGCCACAACCTGTCTGTTTCGGGCGCTAATGATAAATCTGATTACTACATCTCTGCCGGTTACATGAGGCAGGATGGTACAGTATTAGGCTATAGCTTTGATAAGTATACTTTAAAAGTAAACGTAAACTCACAGGCTACAAACTGGTTAAAAATGGGGACTTCAATTAACGGCAGCCGCAGCGATGAAAACGTTGGCCTGGGCAGCAATACAGGTATTATTTATGATGCCCTGTTAGCAGCGCCCGATCAGGCAGTTTACAATGCCGACGGTTCATACGCCGGCCCCGTTGTATTGGCCGATGGCACAAAAGAAGGCGGCCCTAACCCTGTAGAACAGGCGTTGGATATTACCAACACCCTGGTAAGGAACGAAGTAACCGGCAATGTGTATGCCGAAATAAAATTTTATCGCGACCTTACCTTAAGGTCGGAATTGGGCGGCGATTTTAATTGGTCCGATGCCAATACATTTAACCCGTCCTACTCATATGGCGCCACCGGAAGCGCAGTTGCTTATTCAAACCCTACAGCCGTGTTAAACAGGCAGCTCACAAACAGTATTTACTGGAGCTGGAAAGAAACACTTAATTACGGACATACCTGGGGCAAAAGCAACTTAACAGCCTTAGTGGGCCACGAAGTTTGGGAATCGTCATATGACCAGGTACCGCTTGTAGGTACAGGATTTGTTGGTGGCAACCAGGTGCAAAGCATAGCTGTAGCCAACACCGTGGGCGCGACAATTCCTGAGTTTATGGCAGACCAGGTAATGGAATCATTCCTCGGTCGTATTATTTATACCTTCGACAATAAATACAGTATAACAGCCAATATACGCAGCGACCGCAGTTCGAACTTTGCCCCAGGCCACCAAACCGGCTATTTCCCCGGCGTGGCAGTTTCATGGCGCTTGTCGGATGAATCATTTATGTCCGATATAAAATCTGTTGCAAATAATATAAAGATAAGGGGCAGCTATGGTACTACAGGTAACTCAAACGTACCACAATATGTATATGGTGCCTCACTAAAACCTGTCGCTACCGCTTTCGGCACCGGTTTTATTATAAACAATGTGGCTAACCCTAACCTTACCTGGGAAAAAGCCATTCAAAAGGATCTGGGTGTTGATTTTACCTTATTCAACCGTATTGACGCAACTTTTGATTATTATGACAAAACATCAAGCCGCTTCCTGTTTCAACAGCCCCTTCCTTCGGTGCTGGTTGGTGGGCCAAATGAATATGGCGACAACCCTGCAGGTATACAACCACCCTATGTTAACGCGGGTGAGATCAGCAATAAAGGCTTTGAGTTTTCTATCAACAGTCGCAATATAACAAGTCCTGATTTTTCATGGACGACCACACTTACTTTCTCGCACTACTCAAACAAGGTGCTTTCGCTTAACGGTGCCCCTTCTATCAACCAGCAGATCACCCAAAGCTACATCACCCTGCCAAACGTAACCGAAACTATTGTAGGCCAACCGGTAGGCGAGTTTTATGGTTTTAAAGTACAAGGCGTAGTAAAAACCCAGGCACAGTTGCAATATTTAGCTACACACCCTCAAAATGTTACCGGCTCAGTGCAGGTGGTGACAAATAATCCGGGGGTTGCCAACTCAATATGGCTGGGCGACCTGCAATATGAAGACACCAACCACGACGGAAAAGTAGACAACAGCGACCGTGTACCATTGGGCAGCCCTAACCCTGATTTTACTTATGGGTTTACCAACACCTTTACTTATAAGCAGTTCGATCTTTCTATTTTCCTCTATGGCTCATATGGCGGCAAGATACTTGATGTGTTGGAGTATGAAACTGCGGGTTTATCAAGCTTATATCAAAATCAGCTTGCTTCAACTGCAAATTTCTGGACTCCAACCAACTCCGGTTCAAACATACCTGCCCCGCGCGCCGGGATAGGCAATGCCAACCTCGTAATGTCCGACCGTTTCCTTGAAAGCGCTTCTTTCCTGCGTTTCCAAAACGTACGCCTGGGTTACAACTTACCCTCGCTATGGGCAAAACATGTGGCTATGAGTACGTTAAAAGTGTATGTAAGCGGGCAAAATTTATTTGTGATCACCAAATATCCGGGGCTTGACCCGGAAGTGGGTTCATTCAATCAAAACCCAACCTTACAAAACATTGATTTAGGCAGGTATCCTTCTCCGCGAATTTTCACGGTAGGTGTTAATGCTCAGTTTTAATCTTAAAAGAGATATTGATATGAAAAGACAGATAATATATATTACAGGTGCAGCAATACTTACCCTATTTGCTGCCGGTTGTAAAAAGGACTTTTTCAACCGCCCGCCGCAGGCAGGCATCACGGTAGGTAATTTCTACCAAACTGCCGACCAGGTGAAGGCCAGTACCAACGGCCTATATGGTTCACCATGGTTCGGCTGGAACAATAAAGCAGGCTGGGCTATTACCGAAATAGCCGGCGGTAACGGCCGTTCCTATTCATCAGACGTAGGGCCGTTTGGTAACCTTCCGGTTCCTAACGACAATACGGAGCTTTTGGCTGCGTGGGATTCGCCATTTACAGTAATAGCGCAATGTAACGGTATACTGGATAATCTTCCAACAAGCGTTCCGGCTTCAGTTCCGGCAAATGTGGTGAACAACGCGCTTGGCGAAGCACACCTAATGCGCGCCGTGGCTTATTTCTACCTGGTGCGCACATTTGGAAATGTACCCCTTGTTGAAAATCCTTTGCAGGATATAAGTAACTTTAATACGGTACCTACCAACCCGGTAACAGACGTATATAAGTTCATTGTCCGCGATTTGCAGTTTGCCGAAGCTAATTGCAGCGCCAATACAGCCAGCAGCGGCCATGGCGACAGCGGTTCGGCATCAGCCATGCTGGCAAAAGTTTATTTGTATATGCAGGATTATGTTGATGCGCAAAAAGAAGCTGAAAAAGTGATCAACAGTGGCGAGTTTTCGCTGCTGCCTGATTTCGGCGATCTTTTTAAAACCATCAATAATAACAACAAAGAATCGATCCTGGCAATGCAATGGATATATAACGGCCCCGGTGGCGGCTATGATTATGGTAACTCCATACAAGCCTCATGGGCATTCAGCAGCGATATTACCCAAACCAGCGATGGTTATGGTGTATTAGGGCCCACGATCGACCTGCAGAACGCTTTTGTAGCCGAGGGCGGCGATACCATCCGCAGGCACTATACTATTATGCTGCCAGGAAGCCATTATACTGAATTGCAGGAGGGCGGAAAATTACCTTCGGGATATGTATTGCCCTTAACTGCAAGTTCACAGGGCACACAAGCCGAACCCAAAAAATACGTTATCGGCGCACCCGGGGATGCAGATAACAATGGCAAAACGGCTTTCCAGGCAGGTGGCAATAACACCTATATTATACGTTATGCCGATGTGTTGTTAATTGAAGCCGAAGCCATTTTAGGTCAGTCGGCCAATCCCGGCACAGGTAATGGCATACCGTTAACTGCATCTACCTCAAATCCAACAGCCTTAAAATACTTTAATATGGTTAGGACAAGGGTTAATGTAAATGCGCTTAACTCCTTTACTTATGCACAGTTACTGAACGAAAGGCGACTGGAATTTGCACTTGAACAGGATTACTGGTTTGACTTGTGCCGCATTGACGGGTTTAATGCAACCCATCACCCTACCGCCATAAGTATAATTAAAAACCAGGAAAGGGGTACATACAACAATGCATGGCCTGATCAAACGTCCATCAATTCAATGAAGTTTACCTTTACTGATGCCGACTTTTTGTTCTTTGTTCCGGTGACTGAATCTGCAGCTGATCCGAACCTTTTAAAAGCACCGGTTCCGTACAAATTTTAATATTTAAAAAGATGAAAAAGATATCTATATTAAGAAATTACCTAATGCTGGCAGGTTTGCTGGCATTAGGGTTCGCTTCGTGTAAAAAGCAGAATAGTTTGGGATATACACCCGGCACAGGGGCGCCTGTGGTTTCAAGCGTACGCACTTTGAGCAAGTCGCTCGTAGATTCGATTACAAAAATTTATACAACTTACGACAGCACCGGTGCTGCAAGTAAAGACACCGTTAAAAATCCGCCCAGCGGGTATACGGCTTTTGATTCGACAACCACAACCGGTAACCTCAATAATACTTATGAGATACTCGGTCAGAATTTAGGCTCGGCTACAAAGCTTACCATCAACGGTGTTAACGTTTTCTTTAACAGGGCACTCGGTTCTGATAGCAGGCTGATATTTACCATACCCAGCAACACGCCATACACGCAGCCGCAACCAAACAGCATCATAATAACTACTTTATATGGCAAGGTTACGTATAAGTTTACAACACTTCCGCCGCCGCCTACCATTTTAACGTATAATACTAACGACTTTACTGCAAACGCGGAGTTAAGCTTTACGGGGCATGGATTTGCGGCTGTTACAGCGGTTAAATTGAAAACAACCGGCGATGCGGTTACAATAGTTTCACAAACCGATAGTACGATCACATTAAAAATGCCGGCATCGGCTGCTACCACTACGCCACTGCAGTTTACTTACACAGCAGGCGCAAACACAGGTGCTACAGCAGTTTCAGAAGTTAAATTCAACGATCTTGACAATGAGTATGTAATTTTTGCTGATGGTTATGAAAATGGCTGGTTCAGCAATTCGTGGGGGCCGGGTGCACCATCTACAGCCTATGCTAAAACAGGTACAACTTCATTTGCATTTACCTTGCCTAAAGGTAACTGGTGGGCAGATGGTTTTGGCAACAACTCGCCTTTACAAACCGCAGGCTATTCTACATTGGCATTCTGGATAAAAGGCGGATTGGAAAGCTACACGCTTTATCTTACTGCCGATACACGCAGCGGAGGGTTTGGAAACTCAGATCAATCCCTGGGTATTACTGTGCCCGCTAACGTGTGGACCTATATACAAATACCACTTACTACAGCTAAATTACAAGGGAGTGAACATTTTGGCCTTTGGACCCCGGGGCCAAACGACCAGGATGAAACATTTTACCTGGATGATGTAGCTTTATTAAAATAATGAAAAAAGATCCTATGGTTAGTATATAAGGTTAGTTAATTTCTAAAATGCCATCATCGTAAAAAATGATGGCATTTTTATGGTGCTATAAGTACACTAACTTGTAAAATAAAACATATTATGAATAATATAATGTTAAATTCGTATCAACAATTATACCTGATAAGTACAACTAAATATTTGTGATATGACAAGTAATGTAATGCGCGAAATTACGCCGTTAACGCCGGGGGATTGCTTTACCATTTTTTCGAGGGTAAAGCAGAAATTCGACTTCCCCCTGCATTATCATGACGAGTATGAACTTAACCTTATTCTAAATGCAAAAGGAGCGAAACGTGTGGTCGGCGGCCATATTGAAGTAATTGACGACCTGGAGCTGGTGCTGGTAGGCCCCAATGTTTACCACGCCTGGTTCACCCATCAATGCCAAAGCAAATCAATAACCGAAGTAACCATACAGTTCCATAAGGACCTGTTTGACGATAAATTTCTGCGGCGCAACCAGCTTAGCTTTGTTAAAAACATGATGGAACGCTCACAACGAGGCATCCTGTTCTCGCAGGAAACTGTCGTAGCTTTGAAAGACCGTTTACACTCGTTGAACAAAAAAAGTGGCTTTGATTCCGTCTTGGAACTGCTATCTATATTGCACGATCTTTCCATATCCCGCAATATGAAAACGCTCTCAGATTCAAGCTTTTCAAACGAGCAGTTTCATTACAATAGCCGCCGCATTGAGAAGGTTTTTGAGTATATGAACTCGCATTACAACATGCAGATAACCTTAGCCGAAGTAGCCAAAATAGCCAATATGCCCGAGGCATCATTCAGCCGTTTTATAAAAAAACGCACCGGCAAAACCTTTATCGACAGCTTGAACGAAATAAGGCTTGGCCATGCCTCGCGTATGCTAATAGATACCACCAATACTGTAGCCGAAATTGCTTACAAATGCGGTTTTAACAACATATCAAACTTCAACCGCATATTTAAGCGTAAGAAATTTTGCATACCAAAGGACTTTAGGGAAACCTATACCGGCAACAGGGTATTTATTTAGGATTAAGATTTGACACGACAAATGGTAAAAAATGGCAAAAAACAGCGCCTTACCGTTGGTCTTAGATCACTTATTTTAATACAAATGGTTAAAATAGTATTAGTAAACTGTTATTAACCATTATTAATTTAGCTACAGCCAATGCATGATGATCTCATGTGCTCTTTTAACGAGTTATAAAGCTGTTTGCGTATCATATTTAATTTGATTTTCACTGTAAAATAACCATGCATTTATCTTTAACAGATATATCAATAATAGCGTTGTATTTACTCGCAACCATTGTTATTGGCTTGTGGTACCGCAAAAAAGCCCGCAAAAACAAAGAGAGCTACATGCTTGGTGGCAAATCCCTCCCCTGGTACATGCTAGGGCTCAGCGATGCCTCGGATATGTTCGACATTAGCGGCACCATGTGGATGGTTAGCCTGTGTTTTGCCTACGGCATGAAAAGCATTTGGATACCCTGGCTGTGGCCCGTGTTTAACCAGGTATTTTTAATGATGTACCTCTCGCGCTGGCTGCGCCGCTCAAATGCTTCAACTGGCGCCGAGTGGCTCAAAACCCGCTTTGGCAGCAGTGGCGCAGGCGTTGGCAGTTCGCATATCATCGTAATAATATTCGCATTGTTCCTGTGCTTTGGTTATTTGGCTTACGGGTTTATTGGCCTGGGGAAATTCATCGAAATATTTGCCCCCTGGGATGCGGTAAAGGCATACGTCCCTTTTAACGTTCCTGTACGTTATGTGCCACAGTTTTACGGCATTATATTCACGTTATTTGCCATGTTTTACTCCATATTAGGCGGCATGCATGGTGTTGTTTTGGGCGATGTGATCAAATACATCATCATGACGGCCGCCTGCATCTGGATATCCATAATCGCGGTAGGCAAACTTCAGGGCCATACGCTTAATGTACCCAATGGCTGGTACAGTCCGTTCTTCGGCACACACCTTAATTTAAACTGGACAGGCATTATTAACGAAGTAAATCAAAAAATAAAGGACGATGGCTACTCTCTGTTCGGTATATTCTTTATGATGATGACCTTCAGGGGATTTTTTGCAGCCCTGGCCGGCCCTGCGCCAAATTATGATATGCAAAAAATACTGTCCACCCGCTCGCCCGAAGAAGCCAGCAAAATGAGTGGCTTTGTCAATATCATCCTTTTGCCTATCCGCTATTCACTCATCATCAGCTTAACCTTATTAGGCCTGCTCTACTATCACCAAATGAATTTGAAGGATGCTACCGGTGCGGTAGATTTTGAAAGGGTGCTGCCTGCCGTTATTAATGATTTTTTACCTGTAGGGCTGGTGGGTTTATTGCTTGCCGGCTTGCTTGGCGCATTCATGAGCACTTTCAGCGGCACGCTCAATGCTGCCCAGGCCTATATAGTAAACGACATCTACGTAAAGTATATCGACCCAAAAGCATCAACCAAAAAAATAATGAGCATGAATTACCTGGTTGGTATTGTAGTGGTGGCAATTGGCGTTTTTCTCGGCTTTTTCATAAAAAACATAAACGAGGCCCTGCAATTCATCATATCGGCACTTTACAGCGGCTACATTGTTGCAAACGTGTTGAAATGGCATTGGTGGCGCTTTAATGCCAGCGGCTTTTTCTGGGGGATGTTAAGCGGTATCGCCACCGCGATGGTGCTTGCTTTATATGTTGATTCGGGCCATATTTTATATTGGTTCCCATTGCTGTTCGTGGTATCAATAGCCGGTTCGGTAATCGGTACTTATGCCGCCCCTCCTACCGAGATGGCCGTACTGCGGTCATTCTACAGCACTGTTCGCCCCTGGGGGGCATGGGAGCCGGTTAAAAAACTGGTCATGGCAGATGACCCCTCATTCGAGCCAAATAGAAATTTCAAGCTAAACATGTTTAACGTGGTAATAGGCACTATTGCACAGCTGTGCCTAACCATTTTACCCATGTACCTAATACTTATGCAAAAGCTGCCATTACTGGTAACAGCGGGCCTGTTGCTGGTGATAATACTAATACTCAAAAAAACCTGGTGGAATAAACTAAAAGATTATTAATACATAACAATGACGAGAGAATTTGAAGTACGGTTGAAAGCATTGGATGATGCCTATAATGAACACATAAGCAGGCCTAACAAAATTGCGGGCCTGGGTAACGGTGTTTACAACCGGTATATAAATCCTATACTAACGGCAGACCATGCGCCCATATCGTGGCGGTATGACCTGAGCCCCGAAACCAACCCGCACCTTATGGAGCGCTTTGGTATTAACGCCGTATTTAATGCCGGGGCAATAAAATGGCAGGGCAAATATTTGCTGGTGGCCCGGGTTGAGGGTGTTGACCGTAAATCATTTTTCGCGATGGCCGAAAGCCCTAACGGGATAGATAACTTTTCGTTCTGGGAAAACCCGGTAGTTATACCCGAGACGGAAGACCCCGACACCAATATTTATGACATGCGCTTAACCGAGCATGCCGACGGCTGGATATATGGCCTTTTTTGTACCGAAAGGCGCGACCCAAGCGCCCCGTCTTATGACCAATCAATGGCAGTGGCTGAATGTGGGATCGCACGCACAAAGGATTTTATAACCTGGCAGCGTTTACCCGATCTTAAAACACCATCGCCGCAACAGCGCAACGTGGTATTACACCCCGAATTTGTTAATGGCAAATATGCCTTTTATACACGCCCGCAGGACAGTTTTATAAATGCAGGCAAAGGTGGCGGCATAGGTTTTGGTTTGTGCGATGATATTGAGAACGCAGTTATAGATCACGAGGAAATTGTCGATAATAAAATTTATCATACCGTTTACGAAGCCAAGAACGGCCAGGGCCCCGCACCTATTAAAACCGATTACGGGTGGCTGCACCTGGCACATGGCGTGCGCAACACAGCCGCAGGATTAAGGTATGTGCTTTATATTTTCATGACCGACCTGCACAACCTTACAAAAGTAATTCACAAACCGGGCGGTTATTTCATAGCCCCCGAAGGTGATGAACGCTTTGGCGATGTACCCAACGTAGTTTTTTGCAACGGGTGGATATTGGATGAAGACGGAACGGCGTACATATACTATGCGTCGGCAGATAGCCGTATGCATGTGGCAACATCCAGCATTGAAAAGCTGCTGGATTATGCCATGAACACCCCGCCTGATGGGTTGCGTTCGGCTACATCGGTTGATACCTTGAACCACATCATAAAAAGCAACAATAATATTCTTACGCAGGAAAAAAAGGGATAGAAGGGAAAGATGTTACAAGTCCGGCCTATTGAATATCAGCTTAAAAAATTAAAAAGCGAGCTTAATGATGAGTTAGGTCGTATTTTAAATTATTGGATAAAAAACACCCCCGATAATGAATACGGGGGCTTTTTAGGCCGAATCGACGGTGAAGATAATGTAGTTCCCGGCTCGCCGAAAGGGTCAGTTCTAAACGCCCGGATTTTATGGTCTTTTTCGGCAGCTTATAACCTGAACAAGAACCCTGAATACCTACAATATGCTGAAAGGGCATATAAGTATATAACAACCCATTTTATTGACAACGAATACGGCGGCGTTTACTGGACAGTCGATTATAAAGGCAATCCGATCGACACAAGAAAACAAGTTTACGCCAGCGCGTTCACTATTTACGGACTAAGCGAATACTATCGTGCATCGGGAAATGAAGAGGCAAAAACAGCAGCCATCAATCTTTATAATTTATTGGTTGAACATAGCTACGATGCTGTAAGAACCGGTTACATGGAAGCGTTTACCCGCGAATGGGGAGCAATAAATGACCTGCGTTTAAGCGCCAAGGATGCCAACGAGAAAAAGACCATGAACACGCATTTGCACGTGCTGGAAGGCTATGCTAACCTGTACAGTATTTGGCCCGATGATGGTTTAAAAGCGCAAATAATAACGCTGCTCCATAATTTTCTCGATCATTTTATTAACCCGCAGACTTATCATCTAAACCTGTTTTTTGATGAAGACTGGCACAGCAAGTCGGGGTTGGTTTCATACGGGCATGATATCGAAGCTGCGTGGCTTTTGCAGGAAGCAGCAGAAATAATAAAGCACGAACCACTGATAGAACGGTTAAAAGACATCAGCATAAAAATAGCCAAAGCCACACTAAGCGGTTTAGATACCGATGGAGGCCTTTGGTACGAGTATGAGCCTACGGATAACCATTTAGTAAAGGAAAAACACTGGTGGGTACAGGCCGAGGCGATAGTAGGCTTTTACAATACCTGGCAAATTACCGGCGACGAAAAATTTCTTGAGTTGGCCGAAAAAACCTGGGAGTTTGTAAAGAACAAGATCATCGACCAAAAAAATGGCGAATGGATTTGGGGGATAGCTGAAACCGGAAACATAATGTCTAACGAAGACAAGGCGGGCATATGGAAATGCCCCTACCATAACAGCCGGGCCTGTATGGAGATAGTTAAACGATAAGAAGTAAGACATACTATGAAAAACATTAACAAATTACTTTTTGCTATTATTAGCTGCATAATATTATTGCAAGCCTGTAAAAAGGATAATAACAGCAACAATAAAGGCAGCGGTAGCAATACCGACACAACCACAACCATAACATCGCCTACAGAACCGGCTATTGCCAACACACAGGGCTTTTTTCTTGATAACTGGCAGGCAAAAACATGGGCCACTCCTTCGTCAGTAACCGTAACTAAACCCAGCAACAGCGGTGCTATAACTATAACCGTCGACTTGAGCAAAGAGATAACCAAGGTTTCAAATTACATTTACGGCAATAACACCAATCCGTTTATGGGGCAAATTGCTACCGATGCCACATTGATGGCCAATATTACTACGCTATCGCCGAATATATTGCGTTTCCCGGGCGGCAGCCTTTCCGATATTTATTTTTGGAACCAATCAGCACAGGCTCCGGCTGATGCCCCAGCCCAATTATTGGACGACAATGGTAACGCCGCGGCAGCGGGTTACTGGTATGGCAATAACCCACAAACCTGGACCATGACGGTGGACAATTATTACGCCGTATTGCAACAAACCGGGGCAACAGGATTGATAACAGTAAATTACGGCTATGCGCGTTATGGCACCAGTGCCAATCCGGTTGCTGCCGCTGCGCATTTGGCTGCCGACTGGGTTAGGTATGATAAAGGCCGCACCACTTACTGGGAAGTAGGCAACGAAATATATGGCACATGGGAGGTCGGTTATCGTATCGACCCTACTTTAAATAAGGACGGGCAACCACAAATACAGGATGGCACTACCTATGGTAAGCATTTCCAAATATTTGCTGATTCTATGCGGGCCGCAGCCACCGAAGTTGGCAATACTAATATAAAAATAGGCGTCGTGCTTGATGGCGCTAACGACCAGAATGCCTCAAGCAACGGGCAGATCAATAATTGGAATGCTAATGTATTGGCTGCTCAAAATAATTCGGCTGATTTTTTTGTGGTGCATAATTACTATACGCCCTATGATGTAAACTCCACCCCCGATGTTATTTTGGGCAGCGCCGACCCTGGTACGACCCAAATGATGACATGGCTAAAAAGTTCGGCAAGCGCCGCCGGTGCTACACAAAAACCGGTAGCTATGGATGAATATAACATCCAGTCGACAGGCTCTGCACAAATGGTTTCGAACATAGCAGGCTTGCACGAAGTATTGGTTTTGGGGCAGGTACTCACAAATCAAATAAGCATGACAGCCCGCTGGGACCTTGCAAACAGCTGGGATAGCGGCGATGACATGGGGATGTTTAACAATACAGCAGGCGGTGCCGAACCAAATGCAGCTGCATGGAACCCGCGCCCGGCATTTTATTATCAATACTATTTTCAGCATATGATAGGCGACCATTTGGTGTCGTCTACCAGCAGTAATAGTTCTGCTGTCGAAGCATATGGCTCATCATGGTCGAGCGGCGAGGCGGGGGTGATCCTGGTAAATAAAGGCAGTGGCAGCCGTGTAGCCCAGGTAAACTTTAAAAACTTCGCTGCGGGTAGTAAATACTATTATTATACATTGAATGGTGGCACCGATAACGCGCCCTATTCACATAAGGTTTACGTGAATAACGTCGGCCCTTCGGGCGATTCGGGTGGCCCAACAAGTTTTAAAACTATAGCTGCAAGTACAGCTGCTATAAGTGGCGGTATTGTGGTTAATTTACCTGCGTATAGCGCGGTATTTTTGGTTGCTGAAAAAAAGTAAGATTGAGTAACACCAAGTAAATGAAAAGTATAGTAAGCCTTCTGTGTATAATATTTTGCAGCACGCAACTGTTTGCGCAACAAATATATGCGCCAAGTGATAGGCTGGCGACCAATGAAACCCGCGAACTTTACGCAAGCATGCAGCGCCTGGTTGGCGCGGGCACCATGTTTGGTCACCATGATGATACTGCTTATGGCGTAGGCTGGAAAGGTGATGATAACCGCTCGGATGTAAAAAGCGTTACTGGCTCCTATCCTGCCCTGTATGAATGGGATTTTGCCAAAATGGAGCATAAGCGCGACAGCGACATCAACGGCATCCTGTTTAAATCACAGCGCAAACTGGTGCAGCAAGCCTATGAACGCGGCGGCATAAATGAATTTTGCTGGCATGTGGACAATCCGTCCAATGGCAAATCGGCATGGGACACTTCGCAGCGGTCGGTAGCCGATATTATTCCCGACGGTTCGCATCATGCCAATTATGTGCAATATTTAGATAATATCGCCGCATATGCGCAAACCTTAAAAGGCCCCGACGGCGAGGCGATACCCCTGCTTTTCAGGCCATTTCATGAGCTTACAGGTAACTGGTTCTGGTGGGGACGAAATACCTGCACGCCTGACGAATTTAAAACCTTGTGGCGCTTTACCATTGATTACTTGCGCAATGAAAAGCACCTGCACAACCTGCTCATTGTATATTCAGTAGCAGATTTTAACAGCAAAGCTGATTTTTTAGATCGCTACCCCGGCGATGATTATGTTGATGTAATAGGTTTTGATAATTACTGCGTTAACAGCGTAAAGAATTACCAATACAATTTAGATAAACGAATGGGCCTGCAACTGGAAATAGCTGCCGAACACCATAAGCTGGCTTGCTTAGCCGAAACTGGCTACCAGGGCATACCACAAGCCGATTGGTGGACCACAATATTGTTAACCGAATTGCAGAAATATCCCAAAACATCATTTGTGCTGGTCTGGCGCAACTGGAAAACCAGTCATTTTTATGCACCCTATCCCGGCCAGGAAAGCGCCGATGATTTTAAAAAATTCTCGGTAGACGAACATACCATGTTCCAAAACCGTTTAACACCGCTGGGCGTATACGGCAAGCGCATCGCCCCCAATAAAAATAACTAATGAAATATTTCCTGTGTTTTATACTGGCAATAAGTGAGCTTTGCGCTTTTGCAAAACCTTTAAAGGCCGCAGACCTAAATTATTATAAAGCTGATGATCCGCGCATAAAATATGTGGGCCGGATTGATTACAGCAATGCTTTAGCGCCGCGGTTTTGGAATCCGGGGGTATATGTACAGGCTAAATTCAGTGGCACTTCGCTCGAAATTTCAGTTAATGACGAAACGCTTTACGGCGTAACACACAATTACCTTGAAATTGCCATCGATAATAACAAACCATTTAAAATACGAACCAGGGGCAAAAACAGCTTACTAAAAGTTGCTGATAATTTGCCACCGGGCGTGCATACGGTTACGATTTGTAAGGATACGGAATCGGGCATTGGCTATGTTGAATTTGTGGGATTGAAGTGCACCGACCTGCTGGATATGAAGCTACCTGAACGCAAAATTGAATTTATCGGCGATTCCATTACCTGCGGTACCGGCAGCGACCAATCAGTAGTACCATGTGACCAGGGTAACTGGTACGACCAACATAACGCTTATATGAGCTACGGCCCCACCACCGCACGGGCATTGGATGCGCAATGGCAATTAACTGCCGTATCGGGTATTGGCTTGATCTACAGTTGCTGCAACATAGGCATTACCCTGCCGCAGGTGTATGATAAAGTGATGCTACGTGATGACAGCATAAAATGGGATTTTAGTAAATATACACCCGATGTAGCTACCATTTGCATAGGTCAAAACGATGGCAAGCAGGATTCGGTAGCGTTTTGCAGCGCTTATGTGAACTTTATTAATAACATTCGATCACGTTACCCCAATGCCGACATTGTTTGCCTAAACAGCCCAATGGCCAATGATGAGCTTACGCCGATACTTAAGAAGTATATTAAAAGCATTGTACAGTACCTGAATAATAATGGTGATAAAAAAGTATCTTACTTTTTCTTTAGCCGAAGCTTTAATGATGGCTGCGGCGGGCATCCCAGCATGGCACAACATGTGCTGATAGCCCATCAATTGACCAGGTATATTAAGACTTTAAAGGGCTGGTAAGTATTAATGCCGACCCGCAGGTTAGCGGATCAGCATATATTTTTCATTACGCGTAAAGCGACGATCTATTTTTTTTACTCGTCGTCCTCATCATCTTCGTCCTCATCGTCAAAATCAAGTGTGTACGATGATTCCGCGGCTTTATAGGCCTGTTTCAGCGCATCACTTTCATCAACATTGTCATCATCCAAAGGCTCGTCATATTCATCAAAGCCGTTTGAATGAATATCATTCTGACTCATTTGATCTTCTTTGTCTTCATCATCTGTATCGTCTTGCGGTACGCGGTCGTCTGGATTTATCATGATGCTTTTGTTTTATTATTAGATATAAAAGTAACGAAATAAAATTAGCGATGTTTTTAATTTATAAATTGATTGCTTAAAAAAATATTTGTCATCCCGAACTTGTTTCGGGATCCCATAAGATTGGTAGCCCGCCTAAAGTATACTTTGCATATGGGATGCTGAAACAAGTTCAGCATGACGTGATTGGGACGTCAGATCACTCCCTCATCCGCAAAACTATAATAACCGGCATCGGTAAAGATCAGGTGATCGAGTACTTTTATATCCAATAGCCTGCCCGCGGAGGCAATCTTTTTGGTCAAATCAATATCCGGCTGACTGGGTTTTAAATTCCCCGAGGGATGATTATGCGCCAGCATAATATTGGCGGCTGAATAACGCAGGGCGATATTAAAAATAATTTTAGGGTCGGCAAAGGTACCGGCCAGGCCGCCTTTGCTGATCAGTTCTTTACCCAGCACCTTGCAGTTTTGGCCCATCAGCAATACCCAGAATTCTTCGTGGTTAAGGTCGATGAAAAAGCGTTTCAGGTAGTTGTACGCGTCCTTACTGCCCGATACGTATTCGATAGCCTTGGTTTCAGTTTCATTGCGTCGGCGACCGATCTCCAGCGCGGCAATAATAGAAATAGCTTTGGCTTCGCCTATCCCCCTGAATTTGCACAGTTCTTCTATCGATGCTTTGCCCAGGTTGTTCAGGTCATTATCATAATGATAAAGGATACGCTTACTCAGCTCCACCGCCGATTCATCGCGACTGCCGGAGCCTATAAGTATGGCTATCAGTTCTGCATCAGTCAGCGCCCGCCTGCCCTGCCCGCTAAGCTTTTCGCGCGGGCGGTCTTCCTCGGCCCATGATTTTATGGTGATATGGTTTTCGTATTGCTTCACAGGGTTAAATTATAAAAAAGCGCTCAAACAAAAAAGGGATGGCACAAATGCACCATCCCTTTTCGGAAATATTATAATGCTTATTTTAAGCCGTTAACAAACTTAGTAAGCTTTGATTTATTGTTTGAAGCCTTATTCTTGTGAATAACGTTCTTTTTGGCTAAACGGTCAAGCATTGAGATAACTTTGGTTAAAAGTTCACCTGCTTCAACTTTAGTTGTTGTACCTCTTAATTTTTTGATGGCATTCCTGGTGGTTTTTGCCTGGTACCTGTTACGTAAGCGCTTCGCAGCGTTAGAGCGTATCCTTTTTAATGATGATTTATGATTTGCCATTGTATAGCCTTATTATTCTACTTTTATTTAAGGACTGCAAATATAGGATGATAAATTTAATTATGCAAGCTAAATTTTAAAGAAAAAACATACTGTTTTCCACAACTAAAAAGAGGCAAGGATCAAGAGTCAGGATGCAAGAAAAATCATCTTACCTAACAGCTTTAGATAAACAAAACTACAATCTTTTAACGATTAAATAGTTTTTGAAGCTTATCTTGATTCTTGGCTCTTGATTCTTATTAATAATCATCATTTAATGCAAACGTGCTTTTTCTCTCTTTCCATTTCCCCTTTGTAAAATCAGGGAATTGCTGCGGCATATTACCTTCGGTGATGGATTTTTCCGATAACGGCGTTATCGCGCTCATGGTTACCGAATCATACACATCAATAGGTGTTTGCACCTTGCGTTTAACCGATTCAACAAAAGCATGGAACACAAACCAGTCCATTCCGCCATGTCCGGCGCCTTCGGCCATCTTGTTATATTTTACCCAAAGCGGATGGTCGTATTTGGTTAACCACGAATCTTCGTTATCCCATTCGTCGTCGTTTTTTGATTGTTTTTCGATATAGATAGATTTAGCCACATCCATCCATAAGCCTTTGGTGCCCTGCACCCTGAAGCCTAACGAATATGGCCTCGGCAGGTGCGTATCGTGTGATAACAACACCGTTTCGCCATTGGCGCAGTTGATCATGGTGGTTATTACATCTCCGTTTTTGTAATTTATTTTTGCGGCTTCGTTACCAGGCGCAATCTCATCAATATAAGTATTCAACCCGCGCGATTTTGAGGCAAACGATACCAGGTTGGTAAACCTGTTACCATAATTTATATCGGCATAATGCATCAGCGGGCCAACGCCATGCGTTGGATAGATATCGCCATTACGCTTTATATTGAATTCGGTGCGCCATTGCGCCTCGCTAAATGCCTGCGGACCGTACAACGGGCCTGTACCACCATTAGCATCGGTAAATAATACGCCGCGCAGGTTGTGCTGGTAGCCCCCTTCCAAATGTATCATTTCGCCAAACAGGCCCTGGCGCTGCATATTTAAAACCGCCATTACATCGCGACGGTAGCAAACATTCTCCAGCGTCATATAAGGTACGCCGGTTGCCTCGTGTGTTTTTACAATATCCCAATGGTCTTCTAATGATAGGCCCGCTATTACTTCGCAGCCAACATATTTCCCGGCTTTCATGGCATCAATGGCCATTTGTTTGTGGAACTGCCATGGCGTAGCAATGATCACCGCGTCAATATCTTTACGGTCAAGTAACTTTTTATACGCATCATCACTTCCGGTATATTCTGCAGGCATGGGCGCACCGTGTTTTTTTATGCGTGCGCGGGTAGCGGCTAACGAGCGTTCCTGCGTATCGCAAATGGCTACAATTTCCACATCATCGCGCAGCAAACCTTCCTGTATGTGGCTGTTGCCACGCAGGCCAACGCCAATATAGCCAAGGCGAACCTTATCCATATTGCGGCCAAATACTACTGATGATGGTAAAATGCTGATGCCCGCGGCAAGTACGGTGCCTGTGCTTATAAATCTTCTTCTGTCCATATTAAACTTAGGTGATTAAGGGTGTTAAACAATACCTAAAGCTATTAAATATATTTACGGTAGCAGGTTAAATTGTTGCGCAAACGTTTGTAATAATGGGCGTTGCCTGCGGCCCGCGCTATACGCTCATACGCCTACAGGCATTACGCTCGGGCCGGTATCCACTCTTATCGCTAACGCAGGTTGGCGGTTACCATTGCGCGCTCCGTTTACTCACCCCGACTGCGCTACGCTGGTCGACCCTCTCTCTTCCGCTACGCGTGAAAGAGGGTAACAAATATTAATGTAGTTCAACTCCCATTTTTAAATTACTATTTTTAGTAATATTGGTTTTATTATTTAGTGAAACGCAACCTAACACTTTTCTTTTCCGGCCTTCTATTGATCGCTACCTGCTGCTCATGGGGATTTTTCGCCCATTACCGCATTAACCGCCTGGCGGTTTTCACCCTGCCTAAAGGTATGAGCACATTTTACAAAGCCAATATTGAATTCATAACCGAACACGCCGTAAGTGCCGATAAACGCCGCTATGTCGACTCCACCGAAGCGCCGCGCCATTTTTTGGATGCCGACCATTATGGCAAAAAACCGTTCAGCAAAATACCGCAGCATTGGGAAGACGCGGTGCATAAATACTCCGCCGATACACTCGATAAATATGGCACCGTTCCCTGGGCCATACAATATAATTATTACAAACTGGTTAAAGCATTTAAGGCACATGATACCACCAATATCCTCGAAGCCTCGGCTAACTTGGGCCATTACGTTGCCGATGCGCATGTGCCGCTGCATTTAACCATGAATTATAACGGGCAGCTTACCGGTCAAACCGGTATACATGCTATTTGGGAAAGCCGCCTCCCTGAGCTTTTTGGCAACCAATGGAATTATTATGTGGGCAAGGCCCGTTATATCGACAATCCGCTACAGGAGGCTTTTAAAATTTGCAGCAGTTCATTTAACGAGGTTGATTCTGTTTTACGCTTTGAGCGGATGTTGAACCGTTCATTCCCTGCAGATAAAAAATACACTATCGAAAAACAAAAACGCGGGCGTAAAATGGATACGCTTTATTCCGAAGCATACAGTCTCGCCTATCAAAAAATGCTGAATGGCATGGTGCAGCGCCGTATGCGGGCATCTATTTTATCAGTGGGTAGTTTCTGGTATTCGGCCTGGGTTGATGCGGGGCAGCCCGACCTGAACAAACTGATAGCGAAACCGCTTACCATCGACCAAAAGAAAAAAATAGCTGCTGAAGAAGCGATGTACCGAAGTGGAAAAGTGTTAGCTTTAAAAGGGCAATAATTAATTACATGAAAGCAAACTTCAAATTTTCGATCCCCTTTTTCTCACTATTTTACTTTGCAGCTACGGCTCAAACTGCCCATCATGCAACTACTCATCAAACAAACAAAGCAAAAATCGAAGACATCGTTTTAGACAAGATACATGCCTTGCCAGAAATTTCTACTTTTTTTAGAAAATACAGGAAAGAAGAGCCCATAATGATGGACCAGGAACCAAATCCAGGTTGTAAATATTACTTTGTACAAGTTGGTCTTAGCAATCTCGATCAATTCAGGTCGTCCTACAGCTTTTATGTCGACCCAAAAACATTTAAAATATTTTATTGGGATACGATGGACGATTCCGGAACAGCCATGATAACCTTAGCTCAATGGCGCTACTGGCGACACGACCACCGGTTTAATGAGATGCACACATTCAGGCATGGAAAATTAGTGGTTTCAAAAGATTAATATTTTATTCCCCCACTCACTTATCAACTTTAAAATTTCATTATTTTTGGATTCCTATGAATAAGAAGGAACCAAAAGCTACAAATACTGCCGGGAAAAAACCGGGCACTGCACGCAAAAAGGCAAAGCCGAAGGTTGCTGAACCAGTTACAAACGCCCAAAACGTACCCGAAACCCCGCCCGCTGCAATAGTCATGCAGCCGGAAGCCACACCAGCAACAACCGAAATGGAAGTACATCACCACCCCGACCTGCACCATAAGCCAAAACCCTGGAAGGAATATCTTTTAGAATGCCTGATGATATTTATTGCCGTTATGATGGGCTTTATAGCCGAAAATATCCGCGAAGAAATATCTAACAACGAACATGCGCGGCACCTTACTGTACAATTGGTACACGACCTGCGTGCCGACAGCGCCACGCTGGATAAGATATACAAATTCGAAACGCATATTGAAAAAGATAACGATGCGCTGTTCAGCCTTTTACAGCAGCCGCTTGCCAAAGTCGATACAAAAAAGCTACAGCAGTTGGTGGGAGATTCGCACAGCATGTTTCCCTTCCATCCGTCCGGAGGGGCCATAGGCGCTATTAAAAACGAACTTCAGCTCAAACAGTTCTCAAATTCCGACATTATTAGCTACATAGCGCGTTACGAGGGGCATACCGAACTTTTACGCTCCGTGCAGGACATCGCCCTGCAATATCAACGGAACCTGTTAGAGCCTTTTTTACTGGAACACTTTACGCCTGCAAATCTGAGTGCGGCCTTTAATAATTCCCCGTCCACGATTAGTGAGCAAATGCAAAACCTTACACAGGACGACCTAACGAAGCTGGCATCGCGCATAGTACTCATCAGGAGAAATAATAAGGAACTGGTGGATGATAACCGATTGGTAAAAGATGATGTGACCAAACTGTTGCAATATATAATCAAACAATATAATTTGCAGGATGAGTAATTACCGGGCAACGCCATGAACACCACACTTGAATCATACTATTTAAGTAAACCCGAGCCCTACCAAAGCTGCCTGCTGGCTTTGAAAGATATAATACTGCGCGCCAACCCCGCTATTTGCCACGAGCGTAAATTCCAGATCCCATTTTTCACCTATAAAAATAAGAAGTTAGGCTACCTGTGGCTGAACCAAAAAAAGCTGATGCTGGGTTTTTGCCTCGATAAAAGTTTGCAGGAAACGGTAGGGGGCATAAAACCAAAAGATAAATATGAGTCGTTCCGCATCGACCCAAATGCCGACCTTCCAATAGAAATTATCATGGAAAAACTTACTTATTATTTGGGGCGGATAGATGCGGGGTTGTGACCGACAATACAGCAACAAAAAAGGCCTTTCCCGTAGCGGTAAAGGCCTTTTTTATCATATTATTTGTCCTATTAAAACTTAGCCTGCGTGCTAACTGCTTGTTTCTCCTTAAAAAACAGGTATTTGATCTTATATTCCCCTAAGGCCTTATCATAGCTTAACAGGTCGGCATCGCCATTAAAGTTGCTTTGGATACTGTACCTGAAGTCGGGTTGTTTTGGGAAACTGTTCCAAAGGTTACGCACAGTCAGTTCCATAACGGGCTGAGCGGCATTTACGCTGAAATAAAATTGTTCAACGGGTTTATAGCCTTTACCTTGCTGTGTAAGTTTTTGTTTACTGTAAAGCAAAAACCCCGCGGTGTCCATAACTGCATATGCTTCATTGTTATAAAACCTGAAATCATGGCCATCAATACGGTATCCAAA
>Ga0206949_1165_pt1 | contig 23997 bp, 21 predicted proteins | sample Alteio_BWOrgHeat_40_FD_153240 | JGI IMG/M metagenome (GOLD analysis project Ga0206949, IMG submission 153240) | Enriched cells from forest soil in Barre Woods Harvard Forest LTER site, Petersham, Massachusetts, United States -... | ecosystem: Environmental > Terrestrial > Soil > Temperate forest >...
GCACACCGGGCGCGACTATTTTACCTTTGAACAGAACCTGGAACTGTTTGATATTGCCTTTGAATTTACCGTCAAAACAGGTGTTGAGGTGATACACGAAACACATCGCAAGCGGGCGCTATACAGTCCGGGCGTGGCGAATGAATATTTTAAGGCGCGTAGCGAGCTGCGGATAACTGCCGACTTTTCGCACTGGACTTGCGTGACGGAGAGCATGTTAGATAATTTCACAACTATAATGCACGAGGCTATTCAGCGTACGGCCCACATACACTCGCGCGTGGGTTTTGAGCAGGGGCCGCAGGTGGGGCACCCTGGCGCCCCTGAATGGGATTACGCCCTGCAAAAATTTTCAGGCTGGTGGGACAGGATAGTCGAACTGCACCAGCAACGCAATAGCAGGTATTTAACCATTACCACCGAATTCGGTCCGCAACCTTATATGCTATCCATACCGTTTAGCAATGAGCCAGTTGCCAGCCAGTTTGAAGTGAATTGTTTTATGAAGGATTTGGTGAGGGAAAGGTATGCCCGGCTTTAATATCACGCTAAACCCAAAGGGCTTCATCTGCATTATTCATAGTGTTCCTATTCAGGATTTATGTATGCCAAAAAAGCAAAATCCCCATATCAAAAAGTACAAAAATTTAGCCATTTAATACATTTTTATTGCCTGTTCGTAACAAGACATTTACATTCAACTCATCAACACTATTAACAATGAAAAACGAACTAACAACTGAACAGGTAAATAGCTACCGGGAAAATGGCTTTTTGGTAATTGAAGATTTTTTGTCGGCAGATGAACTTGCCTTTTGGCGCAGGGCTTTGGATGAAGCTGTTGCCAAACGCGGCGGCGATAAATTGCCCGGCCGGAAAGACATACTTGACCAAAACGACCCCGCAGATAAAGCATACTATAACAATGTTTTTGACCAACTGATAAACCTATGGCAGGACAATGAAAAAATGCGAGAAGTGATGCTCGACGAACGCCTGGGCAAAATGGCCGCTACTTTAGCCGGTGCCGACGGCATACGTATATGGCACGACCAGGCGCTGATAAAAAAGCCCTGGGCCAACCCCACCAGCTGGCATTTGGATACACCTTACTGGTCGTTCTCCGACAGAAGAGCCATATCCATATGGGTAGCGCTGGATGATGCCACTTATGAAAATGGCTGCCTGTTCTTCATCCCCGGGTCGCACAAAACAACCACTTATGAGAATCCCGGTATAGGTAAAAACATGGGGGTTATATTTGATGTGTACCCCGAGTTTAAAAATACCAAATCGGTAGCCGCACCCATGAAAGCGGGCAGCTGCTCGTTCCACAATGGCTTAACCATACACGGCGCCCATGCCAACATGACGCCCGGTTTCCGCCGCGCCATGACCTGTGCCTACATGCCCGATGGCAATATATTTAACGGCACTCAAAACATCCTCACCGATGCCCAGTTTGCCAAACTAAAAGTCGGCGACCCGATGAACGATGATGCGCAAAATCCTTTGCTATATAGTAGCAAGGTTAGTATCGCATAAGTGCAAAAAAAATATTTTCAAAAAAATAGAATTATTGGCCTTCTCATTCGTCATTATCAGTAACAGGCAAACTAAACTGTATGAATAAGCTGATAAAAGACAAAAACATAGCCATTGTGGGAGGCGGGCCGGGCGGGCTTACGCTTGCGCGGATATTGCAAATGAACGGCGCCGATGTTACCGTGTACGAAAGGGACGCGAACAGTGAAGCACGGGCAAAAGGCGCTACGTTGGATCTGCACGAAGAATCAGGACTGCGGGCTTTGCGCGAGGCCGGATTGATAGATGAATTCTGGGCTAATTACCGCCCGGGTGCTGATAAACTGCGTATTACGGACAAACACGCCAACATTATTTTTGATGATGATGTAAATGGCCGCGAAGATGCAAACAGGCCCGAAATAGACCGCGGGCCACTGCAACAAATATTATTGGATTCGCTACAACCGGGCACGGTAATGTGGGATAGCAAGTTTGTATCGATGTCGCAGCAGAACGGCGCATGCAAGCTTGATTTTGAGAACGGCGACAGCGCTTTTGCCGATATTGTGATAGCCGCAGATGGGGCTAACTCAAAATTGCGGCCCTATATTACGCCTATCCGCCCTTTTTATTCGGGGGTTACTGCCGTGGAAGGCACCGTGCATAATTCGGCAGTCGCCAGTCCTAAAATACATGAGCTGCTGAACGGGGGCAAAATATTTGCTATGGGCGATACCAAAAGCCTCATCGTAGGCTCAAAAGGCGATGGCAGCCTTGTTTTTTACACTAGTTTTAACTGTGATGAGGGTTGGATCAAAACAAGCGGGATAGATTTTAACGATAAAGCGCAGGTATTGGCCTGGTTCAAAAAGGAATATACCGGTTGGGATGCCCTATGGCTGGAACTGTTTGAAAATGCCAGCACTTATTACGTGCCCCGCCCGCAATACTGCATGCCCTTTGACCAAACATGGGACGCCTTGACAAACCTTACCATGCTGGGCGATGCCGCGCACCTGATGCCCCCATTTGCCGGCGAAGGCGTAAACATGGCAATGCTCGATGCGCTGGAACTGGGCCTGTGCCTAATTAGCAATGATTTTGATGATGTGCAATCGGCCATTGCGGCCTACGAAATCGAGATGCGGGCAAGGGCAGCCGCTACTGCCGAACAAACCATGGAAGCTACAGCAGCGCTGCATGCTGAAGGGGCCATTGAGTATATGGTGGCCGTTATTAGCTGAATCTGTGGGTACAAATCCCCATTATTAATATCGAACACCGAATATTGAACGCCGAACGCCGAAGTTTACTTCATTATTCAACATTGGATATTCGGTGTTAGATATTTTTTCTCTAAGTTCTATCCTCTGGTTAGTTCAAACTTGGATTAACAGCAACCCTCGGAGCTCTTTTGCTTTTCTTATCTTCTATGTTTTCGGCTATCTTGCTAATGATAGCGCCATTCGCCTTTAATTGCTTGGCGATCTGCCTGATCTGTTTTTCAGTCGAATCTTTTTTATTTAATGGGGTCATAATAACAACCAAACAACAGCACCAATATTTGGTTTTTATTTGCTTACAACTCAGGGTGATAAATGCCCATGCGCATAAAGCCAACAGCATAGTCTTTACTCCCTCCAATGCAGTGGGCTTAGCCAAAAAGAAAAATTAAAATAACCAGAAAAGAAAAAACTGTTTAAGCATTTCCTTCGTTAGTAATTTTAAAACTTTTAGGAATGCTCACCCATATCAATGAAAGGATTGCGCTGAACCTGCGTAATGCGCGGCTGGTGCGTAATTATTCGCAGGAGTATATGGGGCTTCAATTAAAAATATCGCAAAATGCTTACAGCAAAATGGAAATGGGGCGCACCCGTATCACTGTTGAATCGGTTTTTAAAATTGCCCATATACTCCAAGTTGACATTTACACCCTGTTGGATATTAAACAGCTTGCCGTAGTGTAAGTCCCTCTGCCGAACAGGTTTATTTACTTCTTCCGCTTCAGCGTAATAACCGTTATCTCCGGCCATATTCCCACACGCCCCTTCAGGCCCAGGAAGCCGAAGCCGCGGTTCACATACAGGTACTTACCGGCGGTTTGATACAGGCCCGCCCATTGGCGATATACATATTTAATCGGGCTCCATTTAAAGCCAAACAGTTCAATACCAAACTGCATACCGTGCGTATGGCCTGATAGCGTAAGGTGTATATGGCGGTCGTGACTAAGGGTTACAGCATCCCAATGCGATGGGTCGTGCGACATGAGTATCTTGAAGGCTTTGTGGGGCACTTTAGCGGCAGCTTTTTTAAGGTCGCCATATTTATGGAAACCGCCCTTGCCCCAGTTCTCCACGCCTATTAGGGATATTTCCTCCTCGCCTTTTTTAATGGTGACGGCATCATTCAGCAACAGTTTAAAGCCTATTTCGCTATGCACCTGTTTCAGGCGCACAAGGTTGTCATGTTTATCGGCTTCCTTTTCCCAGCGCATATAGTCGCCGTAATCATGGTTACCCAACACTGAGTATTTGCCATAGGGCGCTTTTAATTTAGCAAAGGTAGATATCCAGGGGTCCATTTCCGATGCCTGGTTATTTACAAGGTCGCCGGTGAAAAGGATCAGGTCCGAGTTTTGTTCGTTCACCATAGCCACGCCTTTTTCCACGCCTTTTTCGCTGGTAAAACTGCCCGAATGGATGTCCGACAATTGGGTGATAGTGAATCCGTCAAAGGCTTGGGGAAGGTCGTCAAAAAACAATGTTTCCTTATGCACCTTGTAATAATGGCCGCCCCTTGTCAGGCCAAACAACAAACCCAGGAACGGGATAGCAGCAATAACTAATGCCAGTTCACTTACCCATACGCTGCGTGGCGGGAAGCCGCGGAACAACCGGGTAATATCTTCCAATAGCAGCACGGGCAGCGCGAATATTTTAGGCACAAGCGATAGTAGCATCAGCGCCATCACCCACGATATGGCCCCCGACGGGCCTTTGCCCGGCGTGCGTACAATAAAGAAAAACAACAGGCCGAAAATGAGCAGCAAGTCGAATAACCAATAGCCATTGATAATAAAGGCATTGGCAGTTAACGTTTTTACAAGCTGGAAGAAATAAATGTCGGCAAGAACGAATATGGAGAGAATTAAATAAATACGTTTTTTCATTATAATACTAAAGACGGATGAAAAGGAAAAACATTTTAAAGGAGGTGAGGTTTTTTAAAAATACTGTAAATAACGATGTAAAGCCGGGCAAATCTATTAACTAGTTATGCAAAATGAATATATCCTTGAACGTTTTATAAAGGCGCAAAACGGCAGTTACGAAAAGGCATTTGCCGAGGTAAGCAACGGGCGGAAGCGCAGCCATTGGATGTGGTATATTTTTCCGCAGGTAGCAGGCCTGGGGTTTAGTGAAACATCACGTTATTACGCTATAAAAGACCTAGGTGAAGCCTCCGCTTATTTGCATCACCCTGTTTTAGGCCCCAGGCTGATGCAAATATGCAGGGCTTTACTTGAGCTTGATAGTAATAATGCCGGCGACATATTCGGCAGCCCGGATGATATGAAATTACGGTCATCCATGACATTATTCGCTGAAGTTGAAAATACCGATAAGGTATTTATCCTGGTGCTTGATAAGTTTTTTAAGGGCCTGGAGGATGATAAAACCCTTCATTTGTTAGGCTTATGAATAGCGATTGCCAAACAAAAAAGCCTCACCTTTCGGTGGGGCTTCACCTACGACACATAGGCGATAACAGGGTTAAATCTGCCATCACTCCCTTTTACGTAAATAAGCATCAAAAAAGTTGCAATAGTTCACGCCAATTTTTAAGCTTTTATCCCGCTTTAATTTTTAGAAGTTTACTACATTGCACCCATAAATACATCTTTAGCCTGTGATAAATTATATAGTGAGCAATGTGTACGAGATAATTATTGGCTTATTTATAGCTTTTATTGTATCCTATTACACCGTACAGAATTTTAACCATAAATACGAGTACGCCGAAGATAACCCCCGATTGATATTTTTTGTAAGGGTGCTGTTAACCGTACTGCCATTTTTAACGCTTTTCCTGCTCATCGCGTTTTTGAGTATGTAGTTGCGCGACGTATATTGCGGCTGGTAATTATGCCTTTGTTGGTGTTGTCACCAACAAATCTCACCCCGCAAAACTAAACTTCCCCATCAGCACTGCCGGGTTACTCCCAATATGCAATGGCTCGCCGCACAATGCCTCATTGCCTAATAAAGCGAATAAAATAGCCTCTTTAGCATCAGGATTAATGCCTAATTTACTGGTGCTGGCAATAGCCGCACCGGGCAGTTCTTGCTCCAGGGCATCCATCACATACGGGTTTTGCGCCCCGCCACCGCTGGCGAACAGCTTTATATCATCCGTCTTAAAATTAGTTTTAATAAAATCGCTTATACTTCTCGCTGTAAAAGCACTCAGGGTACAAACCAGGTCGGTGTTGCTGATGGCTTCAGTACTTGACCGCTGCTGTGCCTCCCTCACATATTCCAGGTTGAATAACTCCGGGCCGGTAGTTTTGGGCAGCGTATCGGTAAAAAACGGGTGATCCATCAACGCGTCCAACAACGCCTCGTCCACCTTGCCCGAAAAAGCAATTCCCGAATCCTCATCATAAGGCAGGTTGAAATATTCGCGACAGGCGGCATCTATCAGTGTATTTCCCGGGCCAATATCAGTAGATAAAATATCGTCAGTGTTGCTGTTGGCGGGCAGGTAAGTAAGGTTGGCTATACCGCCAATGTTCAACAATATGCGGTCTTCGCCGGGCTTGCTGCCTAATATTACATCTCCATAAAGGGCCAGCGGCGCACCCTCACCACCTGCGGCCAAATGTTTCTGGCGAAAATCGCTTATCGTAAATATGCCGGTTTTCATGGCAAGGTGGTCGCCATCACCAATTTGTAAGCTGCCATTGGGGTAGCCTACCGTTTTATGTAGCCGCCTCGGAGCGTGGTAAATGGTTTGGCCGTGGCTGGCTATGAAATCTATATCACCGGGGCTTACATCCCATTTTGCCAGCGCCTGCAAAACCAGCGTACCGTGAAACGAGCCTACATATTCATTCAGCAGGCACACTTTCTCCAGGTCGGCTTCTTTTTGCGCGAATACAGTTTTTATCTTTTGCTTGAACCTGTCACTGTACGAGATGGTCACAAAATTTACCAGCTCGAACCTGGTTTGCATACCATTACCACTAAAACGGCACAGGGCAATATCCAGCCCATCCAACGATGTGCCCGACATTAAGCCGATGCACAGTTTCTCATCTTTACGGGCTACATTAAAAAGTTTTTGCAGGTTATGGTTAAGCGGTAACATAAGCCTAAATTAGTTTAAGTATTGGTTTTTCGGGAGATTACTGTGTATTTTTTTTATCACAATACACCATTAGTTTATTAATAATTATAAATTTAATGGCGCTAATTAATTTAAATAGATGGAAACTGAAGCAAAAGGAAAATCGTCCCGGCTATTATCGCTTGATGTTTTACGTGGTGGCACCATGGCCGCCATGATATTGGTAAATAATCCCGGAGATTGGGGCCATATCTACCCCCCGCTCGACCATGCCGAATGGAACGGGTGCACACCAACCGACCTTATCTTCCCGTCATTTCTTTTTATGGTTGGCGTATCTATTGTTTTTGCAATGGAAAAGCGGCTCACCCAAACGCACGACCACGGCAAACTGATATGGCATGCTTTTAAACGCATGGTAACCCTGCTGCTTATCAATTATGGCGTTCATATTTTCTTCCAGTTCCTGGGTGGCAATTTCAATATAATGGCCATCCTGCGTGATATTCGCATACCCGGCGTACTGCCGCGTATTGCCGTTGTTTACTTTATATGTACGGTTATCTACCTAAAAACCACCCCTAAAACAAGGGTGTGGCTGTTTGTAAGCGCGCTGATAGGCTATTTTTTGATCATGACCTGTATCCCTGTTCCAGGAGTGGGTTACGCTAACTTAAACCCTGAAACCAACCTCGGCGCATGGCTCGACAGACTGGTATTTGGCACTAACCATTTATGGAGCCAGTCGCGTGTTTGGGATCCTGAAGGCATACTGGGCACCATACCCGCTATAGCCACCGGTTTATTTGGTATAAGGGTAGGCACCTGGCTTAAAAACAAGGATACTGAAGACAGCAAAAAAGTGGCCTGGATGTTTGTATATGGTATAGGCGCTGTGTTAATAGCCCTGTTTTGGGATTTCTTTTTCCCTATCAACAAAAAGCTATGGACAAGCTCATTCGTTTTATACACCGGCGGCCTGGCTACATGCGCGCTGGCTGCTTTATATTGGCTGATAGATGTATATAACTACAAACGCGCAACGCCGTTCTTCGTAACATTCGGCATGAACTCCATAACCGCCTATGTGCTGGCCGATATTGTACCGGGCATTATGGGCACCATAAAAATGACCTATAACGGCCAGCCCACCAACCTTTACGGCTACATTTATCAAACCGTATTTGTGCCGCATTTTACCCCGGTTAATGCTTCGCTGGCGGCGGCGATAGCGTTGGTGCTGTTGTTGTGGGCAATTATGTATCCTTTATACAAATACAAGATCATCATAAAAGTATAATGAAAGCAACAGTCAAACTGATTTTATTAACCACATTTTTAACAATTTGCATTAACCTTGTAAAGGCACAAACACCCCAAACGCAATTTACACCCGAACATCTCCACGCTGCCGAACGCGTGATAGATGCTACGGACGCGGTTCAGAATATCCAGAAAATATTTGAGGCTGTTATTGAAAAACAGGCGGCGCAGGTTTCTGAAGAAAAACGCGCTGCTTTTGTTGAAGTAATGCATAAATTTTTTGGCAAATATGGCACTGATGAACAGATCAGGAAGACATTCATACCTATTTACGCTGCCGATTTCAGCGAAGACGAACTAAACCAGATAGCCGATTTCCTGTCAACCCCTGCCGGGAAAGCCCTGCTTGAAAAAGAACCCGACCTGGTAAACAAAAGGCTTACATGGGGGCAAAAAATAAGTGAAGAGCATAAGGCCGAATTGCAGGCGATGTTACAGGAAGCCTTTAAGGATAAATAATATACTTTGTAACTAAAGAATCCGTTTTGCATCTTAGCGCTATATTTCCATAAATTAAAATAATGAGTTTTAACAAAAACCTTTCCGCAGCGGCCCTGGCCTTGCTTATTGTATCGGGCAGCGCTGTTGCCCAGGTAAAGAAAAAACCTGCGGCTGCCCATAAACCGGCCACACATACTGCTACCGCAGCTGCGGCGCCATCTGAATCAGCGCTGTTACCCATCGATCCTAATGTTCGTATCGGTAAACTGGCTAATGGTTTAACCTATTACATAAGGGCTAATGCCGAACCAAAAAACAGGGCCGTATTATACCTGGTATGTAAAGCGGGTTCGGTATTGGAAACCGACCAGCAACAGGGCCTTGCGCACTTTACCGAACATATGGCATTTAATGGCACGCGCGATTTCCCAAAAACCGCATTGGTTGATTATTTGCAAAAGTCGGGCGTAAAATTTGGCGCCGACCTGAATGCAGGTACCAGTTTTGACGAAACAGTTTACCAATTGCCCATTCCAACCGATACGGCCAGTGTTTTTGAAAAAGGTTTTACCATATTGGCCAACTGGGCCGGCTACGTAACCTTCGACCCATCAGAGCTTGAAAGGGAACGCGGCGTAATTTTGGAAGAAGCTCGTTTGCGTGGCAAAAATGCCCAGGAACGCCTGCAAAAACAAGTTTACCCGGTACTGTTCAACAATTCGCGCTATGCCATACGCATACCTATTGGTAAAGAGGATATTATTAAAACGGCAAACGTAGCAACCATAAAAAGTTTTTACCACGACTGGTACCGCCCCGATCTGCAGGCGGTAGTGGCTGTTGGCGATTTTGACCCTGCCCGTGTTGAAGAGTTGATAAAATCAAATTTCTCGCTGTTGCAAAACCCAACGCCCGAAAAACCGCGCACCGTTTACGTTGTTCCGCCAAGCCCTGGAACGAGCGTAGTTGAGGCCACAGATGCGGAATTCCCTTACACCTTAGCCGAAATAATTGTTAAGCATCCTGAAACAACGGTTAAAACAACTGCTGCTTATTTACAAAGTGTTAGGGTATCGTTATTTAACCAAATGCTCAATGCCCGCATTAACGAATTAACGCAAAAACCAAATCCGCCGTTTTTGTACGGGCAAACATCTTATGGCGCCTTTTTAGGCCACGAAGACGCGTTTACATCAATTGCCGTAGCAAAATCAGGCACCGAATTAAAAACTGCTATCCAGGCCGTTGTTACCGAAACCGAACGTGCAAGGAAATTTGGCTTTACGCTTACCGAATTAGAACGCGCAAAACAAAACGCTTTACAGGAGATCCAGAATGCCTATAAAGAGCGTGATAAAACATCGTCTGTAAATTATGTTAACGAGTATGAGCAAAACTTCTTAAGTGGCCAGGCTATACCGGGAATTGATTTCGAATATAATTTCTACCTGAATAACATTGGCAAGATAACACTTGCCGAAATGAATGCGATGGCCGGTAGATTTATCAGCGACCAGAACCGCGTAGTAGTGGTTGAGGCACCTGATAAGGAAAAACCAAACCTGCCCGATCAAAAAACTTTGTTAAGCTGGATAAGCGGCGTTAACGTTACTACGCCTTATGTTGATAACGTTAGCACCGAACCACTGATGACAAAAATGCCGGTTCCAAGCAAAACGATTAAGGCAGTAGCTGATGATTCCATCGCGACAGCAACCCTTACTTTAAGCAATGGGGTACGGATAATTTTAAAACCAACTGACTTTAAAAACGACCAAATATTAATTAGCGGCTACGGCTTTGGTGGTACGTCGTTAGCCAGCGATTCCGATTTTACTTCGGCAAACCTGGCAGCTAATATAATCAGCAATAGCGGTGTTGCCGATTTCACCCAAATACAATTGGATAAGCTGTTAGCCGGCAAAAACGTAAGCGTAACCCCTTATATAAGCGAAACAGCCGAAGGCATCAGCGGAAACTCATCACCACAGGATTTTGAAACCGCTTTACAATTGTTGTACCTATACTTCACCCAGCCGCGTAAGGACCCTGATATTTGGCAGTCGAATGTTACACAGGCAAAGGCGTTTTTAGCTAACCGCAGCCTCGACCCGAATAACGTATACAGGGATACTGTTGCAGCTGTCCTAGGTAATTATAATTTCCGCAATCAAACAATTACCCCCGCCCTGTTGAATAGTGCCAGCCTTGATAAGGCATATAATTTTTATAAAGACAGGTTTGCCGATGCCAGCAACTTCACTTTTACTATTGTAGGTAATTTTGATGTAGCCAGTATAAAACCTTTACTTGAAACCTACCTGGGTGGCTTGCCATCAACAGGCAGGAATGAAACTTATAAGGATTTGCACATACACCCCGCTGCAGGGCAAGTAACTAAAATTGTGCATAAAGGCATTGGCGATAAAGCAAGCGTACAATTGGTATTTAGCGGCGACTATGATTACAGCACTTTAAACAATGTACAACTTGATGCATTGGAATCTATTCTGCAAATTAAACTTACTGAACGCTTGCGCCAGCAGGAAAGCGGTGTTTACTCACCAGGCGTAAGGGCCGATTATTTGAAATTGCCCGATAGCCGTTACACCGTATCTGTCTACTTTGGTTGCGCCCCTGAAAATGTGGACAAGCTGATCGCGGCAACCCTTGACGAGATAAACAAAATAAAACAAAACGGTGCCGAGCAAATCGATATCCAAAAATTTGTAGCTGAAGACATCCGCTCTAGCGAAGTGCAATTAAGGCAAAACATTTTTTGGGCAGGCTATTTAGCCAGTGGTGCACAAAACCAGCTGAACCCGCATCGCATTATAAATCATGTTAAGGATCTGAATACAGTAACCCCGCAAAGCACAAAAGAAGCTGCCAATAAATACCTTAGCGGCAGCAACTTTATAAAACTGATATTAGTGCCTGAAAAACCGGCAACACCTGCCGCTACAGCACCAACAACACCTGCACCAACAGGTAAATAATAGAAACGCTTTATATTTTAAACGCCATCACCTTTTGCGTGATGGCGTTTTTTGTTGTACGTGCATATTAATATAAGTAACCGAACTATCACCCGGCGCATGTACCAGCACCGCCGTACATTTCCCACCCGAATCAACTTCAAACCCGATACCGGCTCTATAATCTTCATAAAGCGCCGTTTTTTTATCGGTACCACCAGGCACATCGCGCTTTTTTAACTTATATATCTTCATTACATCCTTCAGCTCCGACCCCACGCCGGCATAGTCGGCAGTTTTAAACTTGGGGTGAGTGGTGCGTATTTCCTTAATATAACTTACCGAGTTGTCCGCATTACCCATATTCCGGTGCGAATAGGTGGTGGTTTCATAAACATGGCCGTTTGCACGCGCCGTCCATTGCATCATCAATGCGCCCATCGCAGCGTCAGTAAAACTGGGGTGCCCCAATTTTGCCGCCAGGCTATCTGCATCGGCATTGATATAAACATGGCCTATTTTTTTGCCGGGGATGATCAAGTGGACAGGCGATATGGCTTTGAGCGAAGTATCGGCTGTATGTAAACTATCAGCTAATGATTGAGTAGTTGCCGGTTGATTCTGGTTACAGGCAAATAACGAAAAAGTAATTGCTATAATAAAAATGTATCTGCACATGATGTGATGAAATTAAACATACAAATAACCCTCTTTTCTCCATTTTGTTGCCACGGATTATAAACAACGAATAAATGGAGCAAGAAACGGGTTTTAACGGCTATGCATTACCTATAGTTTTTGATGTATCAAATAAAACATTAAAACTCAAATTTATGCATATTATAAGCCAGCCATCAATACTTCATTTCGGCACGCCGGTAGTCCTCATCAGCACTAAAAACGAAAATGATACCGATAACCTTGCGCCCATGTCGTCCATATTTTGGTTGGGATGGCGGTGTATGATCGGATTAGCCGCAGGTTCAAAAACAACCCGTAATTTGTTGCGCAACAAGCAATGTGTGCTGAATCTGCCATCGGTCGACCAGGCAGGTGCCGTAAATCTTTTGGCCAAAACCACAGGTTCAAACCCTGTTCCCGAAGGCAAACTTTTAAAAGGCTACAGGTACGAGGAAGATAAATTTGGTATTGCAGGCCTCGCACCACAACCGTCGCAAACCATTCGACCACAACGTGTAAAAGAATGCCCCGTACAAATGGAAGCAGTTGTAGAAGCCATACACAAGTTAGCCGAAGGCGACCCCGAACAACAGGGACGGATCATCACCTTTGAATTGCGTGTACAAAAAACTTATATCGAAGAATCTATTCTTATGGATGGCAATCCCAACCGTGTCGATCCCGATAAATGGAAACCCCTTATCATAAGCTTCCAGCAATTTTATACTTTGGGCAATAAGGTACAATATTCAACCCTTGCCGAAATACCTGAAATTTTATACAATACGCCAGATAGAGAAAGGGCTATAAATCAAACCGTATTGCAGTAGCACGGATATTATAATGGTAATTGTTGCCAACTATCCATAATTTTAAGGCACATACAACTAATCACCTTTTACGTTGTATATTATTGGCAATGATCACAAAAGGGCAGCAGGTAATCCGCGATTGGTACAAACAGAAAAACTGGCAACAGTTCGCTTTCCAGGGCGAAATGGAAGCTGCTTATTTGGGCGGATATTCCGGGCTGCTTAATGCCCCCACAGGCAGCGGTAAAACATTCGCGTTGTTCCTGCCCTTTTTGGCCGATTACATCAATAAGCACCCCGACAGCTATACGCAGCAAAAGAATAACGGCTTGTTGATGCTATGGATAACCCCATTGCGCGCGCTAACCAACGACATCCGCAAAGCCATGCAGGAAGTATGCGACGAGATCGGCCTGCCCTGGAAAATAGCCACCCGCACCGGCGATACTCCCGCTGCTGAAAAAGCCGCCCTGAAAAAGAAACTACCCGAAGTACTGCTCACCACCCCCGAAAGCCTGCACCTCATGCTCGCCCAAAAGGAATATCCAAAAATATTCTCCGGCCTACAGGTAGTGGTTATCGATGAATGGCACGAGCTGTTAGGAACTAAAAGAGGTGTACAGGTGGAATTGGGGTTGTCAAGACTAAAACACCTCACCCCAGCCCTCTCCAAGGGAGAGGGAGCCGAAGTGCAGGCGGACAATGCAAAGGAGAAATATCCGCGTTATTATACTACTGATGCTTTGAGTTGGAAAACTAATATCGATAACGCCAAATTAATGCGTCATAAGCCTACTGAAGCTGAAAATTTATTGTGGCAATTACTACGAGGTAAAAAGATAGGCTGCAAATTTCGAAGGCAACATCCCGTTTTAGGATATATTCCCGATTTTATTTGTCTTGAAAAAAAACTCATAATTGAGGTTGATGGAGGATACCATAATGAGATTGAACAACAGCAATTAGATAAGGAACGGGAAGACGTTTTAAAAGAAAACGGTTACTCCATTTTAAGATTGACAAATGACGAGATCTTAAGAAATCCTGATAAAGCTTTAGAAAAAATAAAGGCCATTTTAGAAAATCCTCTCAACCCCCTCCCCTTCGGGGAGGGTCGGGGTGGGGTCGGACTTAGAATCTGGGGCATTAGTGCTACAATAGGTAATTTAGAACAGGCAAGTGAAGTACTACTCGGCAATGATTTCCCACCCGAAAAAACCATTATGGTAAGGGCGAACCTTGAGAAGAAACTGGAGATCAAATCCATCATCCCCGAAAATATCGAAAACTATTCATGGTCCGGGCACATAGGCGTTAAGCTGCTACCGCAGGTAATGGAAATAGTAGCCAAAAGTAAAACCACGCTCATATTTACCAATACCCGTTCGCAGTCGGAAATATGGTATCATGCCATTTTAGATAATTACCCCGAATATGCCGGCGTTATGGCCATGCACCACGGCTCGCTTGATAATGAGCTGCGTAACTGGGTCGAAGCCGCCTTGCATGCCGAAGCCCTGAAGGTGGTGGTGTGTACCTCAAGTCTCGACCTTGGTGTCGATTTCCGCCCTGTGGATAGCGTGGTGCAGGTAGGCAGCCCCAAAGGCGTGGCCCGTTTTATGCAGCGTGCCGGGCGAAGCGGTCACCATCCCGGCGCGATATCAAGGGCATGGTTTGTGCCTACCCATTCGCTCGAATTGTTGGAAGGCGCTGCCCTAAAGCAAGGCATAAAACAGGGCATATACGAAAGCCGAGACCCTATGCTGCTTACCATGGATGTGCTCATACAATACATGGTTACGCTGGCAGTATCCGATGGTTTCCGGGCCGATGAACTGTTCAACGAAGTAAAAACCACCTTCGCCTTTGCCGATCTTACCCGCAAGGAATATAACCAGCTGCTTGATTTCATCACCAACGGCGGCAAAACCCTCGCCGCTTACGATGAATTTTTAAAGGTTGAAGTGGAGAACGGGTTATTTAAAGTGAACAGCCGCCGTGTAGCCATGCGCCACCGCCTCAGCATCGGCACCATAACCAGCGATTTGAATATTCGCGTAAGATGGTTAAGCGGCGGCAGCCTGGGCACGGTTGAAGAAGGCTTTATATCCAAGCTTAAACCCGGCAACACGTTTTGGTTCGCGGGCCGCAGTTTGGAATTTATAAGGGTGAAAGAAATGACCGCCTACGTAAAAAAATCAAACTCAACCAAAGGACTGGTACCAAGCTGGAATGGCGGGCGCATGCCTTTATCATCTCAACTATCCGCCGTTTTCCGCGACAAGCTGGATGAAGTAGCACACGGCATTGAAAAAGATGAAGAAGTGATAGCCCTTAAGCCGCTGTTTGAATTACAGAAACAATTATCGCACCTGCCCGAAAGCCACGAGTTTTTGATCGAATCCTTCAAATCCCGCGAGGGCCATCATTTATTATTTTATCCGTTCGAAGGGCGATTGGTACACGAGGGCATGGCATCGTTACTGGCCTATCGCATCAGCAAAATAAAAAGCGCCAGCTTCTCCATTGCCATGAATGATTATGGCTTTGAACTATTAACCGATGACGATGTGCCCATTGAGGAGGTACTGGAAGATGCCGGTTTCTTCTCCATAGATAATTTACTGGAAGACATCCAACACAGTCTCAACGCCAACGAAATGGCTCGCCGCCGTTTCCGCGATATCGCGCACATCGGCGGACTGGTGTTTACCGGCTATCCCGGCCAGCCTGTAAAAAACAGGCACTTGCAGGCATCCACCTCTTTACTGTTTGATGTATTCAGCGAATACGAACCCGATAATCTATTAGTGAGGCAGGCATATAACGAAGCATTGGCTTTTCAATTGGAAGAGTTCCGTTTGCGTATGGCCCTGCAGCGTATCGCGAAGCAAAGTATCGTTCTAAAAACCATTGAGCGCCCAACGCCATTCGCGTTCCCCATAATGGTCGATAGCCTTGGCCGCGAGCGCCTCACCACCGAAACCATGGAAGAACGCATAGCCAAAATGGCCCGCAGCTACGGTGCCGAAGGCGTAAAAGAAGCCGAGAGCAAACGTACCCGCAAACCCGGAATTGTTAGGAAAAAAGGCTTTTGATAATGTTGATTGTTAATAATAATTTATAACAACCCTTTATATTTACTTTACCTAATTTATCATTTTTACTAAAAAAATTAGTATTTATCAAAAACTGTTTTTATATTTGTTTTGAACAATTAATACGATGAGCAACGCAAACGCAGAAAAATTAAAAGCATTACAGCTTACCTTAAATACGCTGGAGAAAAATTACGGAAAAGGTATCATCATGAAACTGGGCGATACCGATATTGAACCCATTGAAGTGATCCCAACCGGTTCGTTAGGGCTGGATATTGCTTTGGGTGTTGGCGGCTTGCCTAAAGGCCGCGTAGTTGAAATATACGGCCCTGAATCATCAGGTAAAACTACATTGGCCATTCATGCCATTGCCGAATCACAAAAACGCGGCGGTATCGCGGCCTTTATTGATGCGGAACATGCGTTCGACCGCTTTTATGCCAAAAAATTAGGCGTGGATGTAGAAAACCTGCTGATCTCACAACCCGATAACGGCGAACAGGCTTTGGAAATTGCCGACAACCTGATCCGTTCAGGCGCTATTGATATATTGGTGATCGACTCGGTTGCTGCCCTGGTACCCAAAAGCGAAATTGAAGGCGAAATGGGCGACTCGAAAATGGGTCTACAGGCACGTTTAATGTCACAGGCATTACGTAAGTTAACAGGCACCATCAGCAAAACAGGATGCTGCTGCATATTCATTAACCAGCTGCGCGAGAAAATTGGTGTAATGTTCGGTAACCCCGAAACCACCACCGGTGGTAACGCCCTTAAGTTCTACGCTTCGGTACGTTTGGATGTACGCCGTATATCACAGATAAAAGATACTGAAGAAGTATCGGGTAACCGCGTAAAAGTTAAGATTGTTAAAAACAAGGTAGCCCCTCCTTTCCGCATAGCCGAGTTTGACATTATGTTTGGCGAAGGCATATCAAAGGCCGGCGAGATCATCGACCTGGGTGTTGAGCACAACATCATTAAAAAAGCAGGCTCATGGTTCAGCTACGGCGAAACCCGCCTCGGCCAGGGCCGCGACGCTGTTAAGCAGTTGCTGTTAGATAACCCCGAACTAATGGAAGAACTGGAAGCTAAAATCAAAGAAGTAGTAACCGGCGAACATTTAGCGGAAGCATAAATTAATACGCAAGTTTTAAGAGTGATTTATATATAAAAAAGCCTTCCTGTTTGGGAAGGCTTTTTTATTTTCTCCCCGCTGTTTGTGTCTTTTTCCGCCACTGTTGGTGTTGTCACCAACAGCTCCAATAGCATTTTACTCAACCTATTCGTCCTTCTTCTTCCCCTTACTCACCAACTCGGTAAAACTCTTAGCCGCATTAGTAAATTCCGATGGCATCAAAATAACTGTCGTGGTATTATTATCTATCCCGATTTCCGATAGCATTTGCATACGGCGTAACTCAAGGGCAATGGGGCTGCCTTCCATTTGTTTGGCACCCTGGGTTAACTTTATTGATGCTTCCAGTTCCGCTTCGGCTTTGATGATACGGGCGCGTTTTTCACGGATGGCTTCTGCCTCACGGGCCATTGCGCGCTGCATCGATTCAGGTATTTCTACATCCTTCATTTCAACCATCTCGATCTTTATCCCCCAGGATTCAGTGGCTGCGTCAACCATTTTTTGCATGGTGCCGTTTATTTGTTCCCGCTCACGCAACACCTCATCCAATAAATGCTGACCTATAATATTACGTAACGCGGTAACCGAAAACTGGTAAACCGCCTGGTTATAATTGGCCACTTTTATAATTGCATTTTCGGGGTTTGTCACCCTAAACCATAGTACGGCATTCACCTTGATAGTTACACTATCTTTAGTAATGGTTTCCTGCGCTTCCAGGTCAACGGTCCGGGTGCGTATGTCTACCTTAACCTGGTTGTCGACAAACGGGATGATAAGATAAATACCCGGCCCTTTTGTAGCATGGTATCTTCCCAAACGAAAAACTATAGCGCGTTCATATTCCTTAGCGATTCGCACGCCCATACTCAGTAAAACCAGTACAATAAAAATTACAATTCCTGCGATCATGATGCTTTAAGATTTAAATTTAAAGGTATCGCTTGCCTGTTAATTCCGGGAGAATTTTAACGTCGGGGAAGAGAGCACGGTCATGCGATATACATGATAAATGTATACACTATAATCCTGGTATTAAAATTTTTATAAGGAAATATTAATTGATAAGAATAACCGGGGCGGTTTATTTCACCTGCTTATAAATACCCTTCAAATTCCTGCCCATCTCCTTATAATCCAAGCCATAACCAACAACAAACTCATTGTCGATCTCAAAGCCTACATATTTCAATTCATCAATTTTGCTCAGCAGGGCTTTCGGTTTCAATAATAACGAACAAAGTTTTAGCGAGGCGGGGCCTTTAACCTTTAATTTCTCTATCAGGTAGCGCGCGGTGTTGCCGGTATCAACAATATCCTCAATTACTATTACATCGCGACCGCTGATATCCATAATAAAATCGATATCGTCGCGTATTTTGCCGCTTTTAGTGCCGCCGTAATAGGAGGCCAGCTTAGTAAAAGTTATTTCGCAGGGAATGTCTATTTGTTTTATCAGGTCGGCAATGAATAAAAAGCTGCCATTAAGTACACCTATAAATACGGGTTTTGTGTCTGCATAATCCGCATTTAACTGGGCGCCAATAGCTTTCACACGTTTCTCAATCGCATCTGCGTTTATAAGTGGCTCAAAGTCAAGGTCTACTATTTTCATATGCCTAATATAAGCAGAATGCCCCTACAGTCAAAATTAAGCTATGATTTTGTTACTGAACTAAAGATCACGATCTTAATAATATTAAATATTAATCGTTATTTTAGTCACTCATTAATAACAAATGGAACCTGACTTTAGCTACCTCGCAGCCGCGGCAACTACCGAAGAATTAACAGAACGTATTGATAACCGCAAAAATTATTTGCCCGAAACAGTTGAAGCCGCTGTTGCCGAATTAAAACACCGCAAGCATGCCTTTAGTGATGACGAACTCAGCACTATCGATGATGACATTGACCTTCAACGCAAAAATGCAGCTATGGTTGATGGCCGGTTGGGGTTTTTTAACAGCACCGCCAAAAATGTTATAGTAAAAGACCGCGAAGCACCATCATTGTATTCAAGGCAGGCGTTATATGTGTTTACTGTTCTTTGCGGGGCATTATTTGGCTCAATTATGCTGGCAGTAAACGTTGGCAAAACCAAAAAGCCCCGCAATGCGGTTTGGGTAATACTATTTGGTATAGCGTTTACAGCGTTACAAGTTTTTGTAATAAGCACTTACGCCAGGCCGGGGTCGGGCAGTTCAGGCGCTATTATAGGCGGCATTATTGCTGCTTACACGCTCGACTTTCTGTTTTGGAAGCCATTTATCGGCTATTCAACTTTTTACCGGGCGCGGCCAATATGGGTACCCCTTATTATTGCACTTGTAATCGTCGGGCTATTAATTGCAGCAGTAATAGTCGGTGGCAATGCCGGGTAATGCTTACAAAATCAGCGGAATCTCTTCATCATTAAAATCAACGGTGTATCTTTACCCCTTATGATCGATTACGAGGTACACACGCTACCAAACGGCATACGCATTTTACATAAGCATTCGCCATCAACAATTACACATTGCTGCTTTGTAGTTAATGCCGGCTCGCGCGATGAACCGGATCATAAAGAAGGTATAGCACATTTCATTGAGCACCTGTTATTTAAGGAAACCGAAAAACGCAGCACCAACCAGATCCTTAACCGCCTTGAATTAGTGGGCGCCGATCTGAATGCCTATACTACCAAAGAATACACCTGCATACACGCTTCGCTGTTAAAACAGCATTTGGAGCGGACGATGGATCTGTTTGAAGATATTTTATTCCATTCCACCTTTCCCGAAGATGAAATGGAAAAGGAACGCGGCGTAATATTGGATGAAATAGCCTCTTACCTCGATCAGCCGGAAGAAGCGATACAGGATGATTTTGAGGCCCTGCTATTCAAAAACCACCCCATAGGCAACAATATTTTAGGTACGCCCGAAACGGTTAGCGCTTTTAATAAGGCCGATATTAACAACTTTATAGCGGCCAATTATAATACAGCAGAAATGGTATTTGCTGTTTTCGGCGATTACGATCTTAAAAGAGTAGTAAAACTGGCCGAAAAATATTTTGGGCCGATAGCTGCTAATTCAACAGTCAAAAATAGGATCGCTCCCAAAGTAAATACAGGCGAATCGGTTATTGTACAAAGGCCTATATCGCAGGCCCATTGTATGCTGGGCGGCGCTGCTTACCCGGCAAAACATCCGCATAAATATGGCCTATTGTTGCTAAACAACTTATTGGGCGGCATGGGCATGAGCAGTCGCCTGAACCTGGAGATACGCGAAAAATATGGTATTGCCTACACGGTTGAATCAAGCTATACCACCTTTTCCGATACCGGCATATTCTCGGTTTATTTTGGTACCGATACCGAAAAAGCCGAAAAAGCCCTGAAACTAATACATAAGGAACTTAAAAAACTGCGCGACCAGCAATTAGGCACCTTACAACTGCAGCAGGCCAAACAAAAATTTATTGGGCAGATAGCCTTAGCCGAGGAAAACAGGTTAAGCCTGATAATAGGCATGGCGAAAAGTCTGCTTGATTTTGGCAGTATTGATAGTTTAGAGCAGATCTTCGCCAAAATAAATGCCGTTACTGCCGTTGATCTGTTAGAAATAAGTAATGAAATATTTGATGTCGGTGCAATGACAACACTACTTTTTGAACCTAATCAATAATCCTGTATTTTTGCAAAATGAAGTACCCGATAATAGCTTACGGCGATCCTGTTCTCCGTAGAAAAGCAACCTCTATCGAGCCGGAAGAATATCCGCACATAAAACAAGTGATCGACGATATGTACGAAACCATGTACGGCGCCCGTGGTGTTGGCCTTGCCGCCCCGCAAGTGGGCCTGTCAATGCGTTTATTTGTTATTGATGCTTCGGTGTTTGCAGATGAGGAACCCGATTTGAAGGACTTCAAAAAGGTATTTATCAACGCCTCTATTTTAGAAGAGACCGGCGAAGAATGGGGATTTAACGAAGGCTGTCTTAGTATACCTGATATTAGGGAAGATGTTTACCGTAAGCCCACCGTTAAAATCTCCTATTACGATGAGAATTGGAAACATCATGAAGATACGTTCTCGGGCCTGGCAGCAAGGGTGATACAACATGAATACGACCATATTGAAGGTAAATTATTTACCGACAAGCTTAGTCCGCTACGCAAACGCCTTATTGAAAAGAAATTGAACGAAATTTCAAAAGGGATGGTTGATGTGGAATATAAAATGAAGTTCCCGGCGGTTAAAAAAGGCCGTTAATTATCGCCGGTAGTTTGCCTGCTTTTATCGCCCTGCGATATCTGGTTAATAAAACTACCCCATGCCAGCGGGTTTAACAGCGGGTTAGGTGTTATGGAATGCTGGTTCATGATGCTGCTATTCAAACCCTGGTAATTAGCATCGCCTATTTCCTGCCCGTCGCGTGCTAAGGTACTTATCAACGCAAAAATGGTGGAGTGGTTAACATTCTTGCGGGCTATTTCCAAATCATCATCGGCAATTTTCATTACCAAAAAGTCTTTCTTAAACTCATCAGTAGTAGCCCAGGGGAATACATGGAAAGTTGGCAGGTTAATTATCATTGGCTTTATCATTACCTGCACGGTATAGCTTTTACTGGTTATATTGGCCGGTATAACAACTTTGGTTGGTGCGTAACCCACACAGGTAAAAACCAGTGTATCCTGCTCATGCGCCACAAACGAAAAATAGCCTTCGTAATTTGATGAATTTATGGTTTTATGCGTAGCGGTATTGGTAATGTTTACATAGGGCACAATAACTTTGGTGCTATCGGCATTATGCACAATACCACTAAACTGCACCAACGGTTGTTCTTTGTTTTGTGCAAACGCCGTTACCGTAATAAATAAAAATAATATGCCAATTATATACTTCATCTGCCTTTCAGCCTGTTGGTTGTTATACCTTGTTCCGTCAAAATTTGTTCCGAAAAATTAAACAAAAATAGGGTTATACTGCATTACGCAATGCAATTTAACAATACTTAACATTAGCGCAAATTTTCGGGGAGTACCGCGTTCGGGTCGTCAATATCTGTTAGGTTTATTGCCTCAATGCCAACTATCTCGGGCACCGCCTTTTTTATAGCCTGTTCTATGCCTGCTTTCAGCGTCATAATGCTCATTGGGCACGAACCGCACGAACCAAGCAATTTTAACCTAACTATATGGTCAGGAGTGATCTCCTCAATAGAAACATTCCCGCCATCAGCCTCCAAGTATGGACGAATCGAGTCCAGTGCTGCTTCTACCTGATCTAATAAACTCATTTTTACTAATTTATAAAGTAAAGTTATTAATTATTTACAATAATACTATTACCTGCTGCTATAGCATTCGAGATCGACACCTGCTGCGCCACCCTTTTAGCCATATCAATAAACGCTTTTGACTGTACCGAATATTCATCCAGCACAATCGGCGTACCCGCGTCGCCCGAATCACTAATGCCTTTTACCAGCGGAATTTCACCCAAAAAAGGTACATCCAGCTGGTTGGCCAGCTTCTCGCCGCCGCCCTGCCCGAATATGTAATATTTATTCTCAGGCAACTCAGCAGGTGTAAAGTACGACATATTCTCAACTATACCCAGTATCGGCACATTAATGGCAGGCATCAAAAACATGCCTATCCCTTTTCTTGCATCGGCCAACGCCACATTCTGTGGAGTTGTAACAATAACCGCACCAGTAACCGGGAAAGTTTGTGTTATGGTGATATGAATATCGCCTGTACCCGGTGGCAGGTCGACTACCAAATAATCCAGTTCGCCCCAGTCGGCATCATTAAAAAGCTGCTTAACAGCCGTCGATATCATTGGCCCGCGCCATGGCACGGGTTGATTAGGATCGGTAAAAAAACCTATGGATAACAGCTTTATGCCGAATTTCTCTATCGGTTCAATACGCGTTTTGCCATCTGCTGTTTGGCTTGCCTTTGGTTTCGCACCCTCCAAGCCGAACATGATCGGTATCGATGGCCCATAAATATCCGCATCTATCAACCCAACTTTCGAACCTGATCTTGCCAAACCCAGCGCCAAATTCACCGCTACGGTCGATTTACCCACACCGCCTTTACCGCTTGCTACCGCGATAATATTTTTAACACCCGGCACCCCTGTATTCTTTTGCGTGGTAACCTGCGATGTCATGTTAATATGTATATCGGCCTCCTTGCTTACAAAATGCAGCACTGCATTGCGGCAGGCATTTTCTATCATGGCCTTTAAAGGGCATGCCGGGGTGGTTAATATAACCGAAAAGCTAACCCGGTTGCCATCTATCTGTATATCCTGTATCATGTTAAGGGTAACCAGGTCCTTTTTCAGGTCGGGTTCCTCAACATTGCCAAGCGCTTGTAATATTTGTTCTTTGGTGATAGTCATAAATCACCACAAACTTACTAAAACCATGCGGGGAATTTGTCATTTGAATGATAAAATGGGAGTGTGGGCCGGAAGCAAAAAGAAAGCTGGTTTTGGCTAAAGCCATCCACTACTGATATATTTTTATCCGTCCTTAAAAGGCACGGCAATGATTTTTTAATCATTGCCGTTGGCTTCAACCAACGGATAACCTTCTGCAAAAACACGGCTTTAGCCAAAT
>Ga0206949_1044_pt1 | contig 23831 bp, 27 predicted proteins | sample Alteio_BWOrgHeat_40_FD_153240 | JGI IMG/M metagenome (GOLD analysis project Ga0206949, IMG submission 153240) | Enriched cells from forest soil in Barre Woods Harvard Forest LTER site, Petersham, Massachusetts, United States -... | ecosystem: Environmental > Terrestrial > Soil > Temperate forest >...
AACGAAAAAATGGATGAGATGTTACGTAAGTACGGCTTATCATCCATTGCAGGCTATGAAGCTTTGAAGCGGACAATGGGAGTGGACCGGTTGGAAGTGAAGGGAGAAAACTTTACCGCTGTATATAACGATAGTGTACTGGAATACATGGAGCTTCCTGATGAGTGCCAGGGCTTACAGGTAAGTAGCTGGCCATTTGGCAAGCAATACGAATACAGTGCCAGTTACCACGATCTAGGCCACAACGAGACAAACGAAGATTGTTTTGAACAGATGGACTTTATGGTACCCAACCTGTACAGGACATTGAAGCCGGGACGGATAAGTTGTGTGCATGTTAAAGACAGGATCTTGTTTGGCAATTATACAGGCTTGGGTTTCCCTACGATCTATCCATTCAGTGATGAGGTTACCAGGTGCATGAGAAAACACGGGTTTGAGTTTTGCGGGCGTATCAGTATTGCTACTGATGTAGTAAGGGAAAACGCGCAAACGTACCGGCTGGGCCACACGGAAAACAGTAAGGATAGTACAAAAATGGGTGTTGGACTTAGTGAGTATGTGCTATTGTTCCGTAAGCCACAAACAGACCGGAGCCGGGGGTATGCTGATGAGCCGGTGAAAAAGGATATGACGGAATATACCCGTGGCCGCTGGCAGATAGACGCGCACGGTATTTGGAAAAGCAACGGTAACCGGATGCTTACGCCTGAAGAATATGGCGCGTTGCCAATTGAAGTGGCCATGAAACATCTTACCAATGAGTTTCTTTCTGAACTGTACGACTATGAGCGACATGTGGCCATTGCGGAGGCTTTGGATGAAGCGGGTAAGCTGCCTACAAAATTCATGGTTGTGCCGCCGCATACAGAGGATGATAACATCTGGACAGATATAGTACGGATGCGTGGCCTGAACACATTTCAGGGACAACGTAAAGAAGAGCAGCATTTATGCCCGCTGCCATTTGATATAGTAAAACGCCTGATAATACGGTTCAGCAACAAAGGGGATACAGTGGCGGATAATTTCGCCGGCTTGTTTACGGTGCCTTATGTGGCACAGGAACTGGGCCGCAAAGGTTGGGGCTGTGAGCTGAATTATGACTACTGGAAAACGGGTGTGGGTTATTGCAAGGAAGTAGAATATAAGCGGAGTATTCCGATGTTGTTTGATACAATTACAGAAAAATAGTATGGCAAAGAAAGCGAAATTAAAACCCGAACTAGGCACATTTACGGTGAACGCACATAACATAGACAGTGTTATTGCTGGCATTACCAAAAAGGATGTTGCCCCTGAATTTATTGTAATTGACCTGTTTTGTGGGGCGGGCGGTACCAGTACCGGTTTTGAAATGACGGATGGTAAAGCATTGGTGATAGCCTGCGTGAACCATGATTTTATGGCTATTCAAAGCCATTGGCGGAACTATCCACACATTGCGCACTTTGAAGAGGATATACGAACGCTGAAACTGGAACCACTGGTAAGGCTGCTGAACTATTACAGAACCCTTTACCCCAATGCGAAGGTTATACTATGGGCATCACTGGAATGTACCAATTTCAGTAAAGCTAAAGGCGGCCAGGCGCGGGATGCTGACAGCCGCACATTGGCGGATCATCTTGACCGGTATATTTTAGCCCTTAACCCGGATTATGTGCAGATTGAAAACGTTGTGGAGTTTATGAGTTGGGGGCCGCTGGATGATAATGGCAAACCTATCAGCCGGAAGAATGGTAGCGACTATATGAGGTGGTGTAACCACATCAACAGTTTTGGGTACTACAATGAATGGAAAGAATTGAATAGCGCTGATTTTGGGGCATATACCAGCCGCAACCGGTTATTTGGATGCTTTGCGAAACATAGTCTGCCTATTGTGTGGCCTGTAGCTACTCATCAGAAGGTTGCAAAAAAACATAAGCTTGCCAAATTGCAGGAGAGTTTATTTAATACTTATGGCCCGCGCCTACCATGGAAAGCAGTAAAGGATGTGCTGGACTTTAGCGATGAGGGCAAAAGTATATTTGACCGAAATATACCATTGAGTGAAAAGACACTGGAGCGTATATATGCTGGCTTGCTAAAGTATGTGGCCGGTGGCAAGGAAGCGTTTTTGCTGAAGTATAACAGTACCAACCAAAATGGTGTGCACGTGCCGCCATCTGTTGATGAGCCATGCCCTGTTATAGCTGTACAAAACAGGTTAGGTGTAGTTAATGCCTCCTTTATCTCAAAATACTACTCCGGTAAACCGGACTGCAAAAATATTTCTACTGATGGGCCAGCGGGTACCATCACCTGTGTAGATAGCCAGGCACTTGTGCAGGCGGCATTTATAACCCAAAGGAATAGTGGTGACCCTGCTGGCAGAGTGATAGATATTAACGGACCTGCACGAACTTTGACAAGTACCGGCGGTAATCAGGAGATTGTAAGACCTGAATTTATTACATGCTATAACGGTAATGGTGGTAACACATCTATGGAAAGTCCATCCCCTACCATCACGGTAGCTGACAGGCTGGCCGTGGTACAGCCAAAGTATTTCATTGACAAAAGCTATTCCGGGTCACAAAATCACCAATCAATTGAAGAGCCTGCTGGTACCATCCTTACAAAAGATAAGTATGCACTTATCACCAACCGTTTCATCACCCGCCAATTTTCAGGCGGCGGCCAGTTGAGTGATATTAATGAGCCGGTAGGGAGCCTGTTGAGCGTCCCTAAGACAAGTATTGTTACGGCTGAACATTTTATAATGCCTACCAACTATGACAATACGCCATCATCAGTAGAGGAGCCTTTAAGCACAATAACCGCAAACAGGAAATGGCATTACCTGGTAAATCCAAGTTGGGGCGGCAATATGGGTGATACAAATGCTCCATGTCCGGTGATCGTGGCAAGACAGGATAAAGCGCCGCTGTACATAGTGAATGTAGATAGCCTAACTGATGATTTTTCGAAGCATACCCTACTCATGGATAACGGCAATATGCTAACCATTGAGAGTTCAGCCGTTATACCACTTGCAATGGCGATAAAAGACATACAAGGCAATATATTGGGCATAGCCATACGCATAGATGAAGCTGATAGTACTTGTATGCGGAAAATAAAAGAATTCATGGTGCTATACTGCATTATAGACATAAAGATGCGTATGCTCAAAGTGTTGGAGCTTTTGAAGATACAAGGGTTCCCTGCTGATTATAAACTGGATGGCAACCAAAGTGAGCAAAAAAAATTCATAGGTAATAGTGTCGTGCCTGGTGTTGTTAGGGATTGGGCACTTGCCATGTGTAACAAAATTGATAACGCTAAAAGCAAAGCAGCATGACAAAAATAGAGTGGACTGAAGAAACATGGAATCCGGTTGTGGGATGCAGTAAAGTAAGCGAAGGTTGCAAAAATTGCTATGCTATTACCATGGCAAACAGGCTGGCACATATACACGCTACAACGGAATTGTATATGGATACGGTTACCAAGACCGCCGGCGGCCTGCTGAACTGGACCGGAGTGGTAAATGTAAGCGAGGGCGCAATGGATAAACCATTATGGACTAGGAAGCCAACTATGTTCTTTGTGAACAGCATGAGTGATCTGTTTCACGAAAGTGTACCGTTTGAAGTGATACACCGGGTATTTGCGGTAATGGCACTATGCCCGCAACATACTTTTCAGATTTTGACAAAGCGGGCTGATAGAATGGCTGAATACTTTAAGAAGTATGAAAATGGCATAGGTGATAAAATAGAAAACCGAGTTTACCAGTACCTGGAGTATATGCACGGCCCGGATGGGCGGTTATTACCCGCACTAAGGGAAGCTGGCTGGATGTGGGATGAGACTTATGCCAATAATGATGGTTCTATTGATAAAGACACTGAACTTTTATTTGAGCACGAAGGGCCGCTGCCTAATGTGTGGATGGGCGTAAGCGTGGAAAATCAAAAATGCGCGGATGAAAGAATACCGTTTTTATTGCAGGTACCAGCGGCGATACGTTTTCTTTCCTGTGAGCCGTTGCTGGGAAAAATAAGCCTTGCTATTGAAGCTCCTGAATGGGATGATGCCGGAGCATCGAGAATATATTCACTTGAAGGAAGGCGTACAGATATGGGCCGGCCATGCAGTGACACAAATAAAATTGATTGGGTTATTGCCGGCGGAGAAAGTGGAGCTGGTAGCCGGCCAATGCACCCGGATTGGGTAAGGTCTTTACGTGATCAGTGCATATATAGTAAAGTTCCATTCTTTTTTAAGCAGTGGGGAGATTGGGGGCCTCATCCACCTAAACCGGTAGAAGGGAAATATACTGGAGCCGGAATATTTATAAAGCCTGATGGACGCTATGGTGACCAGGGCGAATGGTGGGACGGTACCGCCACTGCTATGGATAGAAAAGGCAAAGGCAAAACGGGTAAGAAGCTGGACGGTATTATTCATCAGGAATTTCCTAAAAAGTGACGTTATGAGAAAAGAGAGACCAATACTATTCAGTACGCCTATGGTACAGGCTATACTTGAAGGAAGAAAAACAATGACCAGGAGAGTTGTTAAAAAACTGGCTTTAGAATGGTTGGGGCCGGATATGTTTACACCCGAATTTGTAGCTGATTCGGAAAATAAACTTTGCCCTTATGGCATACCCGGTGACATTATATGGGTGCGGGAAACACATTTTAAAAACGGTGACGAGTATATATACTTAGCTGATGGAACCTGCTGCGAACAGTTTGAACAATGCGAGTGTTCAGAAGTAGGTAAACCAAAATGGAAGCCATCAATCCACATGCCAAAAGAAGCAGCCAGGTTATGGCTTGAAACTACAGACATACGTGTAGAAAGGCTTCATGATATAACCGATGCTGATATTATTGCTGAAGGTGTACAGTATCCGGTAAACAATGGTGCACCTGTATTCAAACTGGGTGTGGAAAATTCGGCGGCTGATTTTATGCCGAAAGGATTTATGACAAAGGATGCTACGCCTATAACTGAGCATGATCTATTGTTTGCACATTGGGCTGAACTATGGTGCAGTATCAATGGCCGTGAAAGCTGGGATGCGAACCCGTGGCTATGGGTGATCAGTTTCAATGTATTGTCCACTACCGGTAAGCCTGAAAATATATGAGCGAAGCTGTACATAATTATAAAGCAGGCAAGTTTGATACCTATAGTGGTAAGCAAGTTTCCATACTGCAACCAAAGTATGAGGATATTGCTATTGAGGATATTAGTATGGGGCTTGCCAACGTGTGTAGGTTTGGCGGCCAAATAGGGCGGCATTATTCAGTGGCTATACATTCGTTGCTTGTAATGGAACTGGCCCCGGCATCCCTTTGCAAACCAGCTATAATACACGATGCAAGCGAAGCATACCTGGGAGACGTGATAAAACCACTGAAACATATACTTGGTGAAAAATACGCGGAGCTTGAAACACTTTGGATGCGGGTGATTTGTGAAAAGTACGGTGTTGACTATTATGCCCTGAACGCAATAAAAAAGTATGACATGCAAGCGCTGGAAATGGAGCATCGTTATATCAGGCTCCGTGAACGGGAAAGCAAGGAAATGCTGTTTATGGGTTCTTTCTTAGAACGGTTTCAGGGTAAAAGCGTGGTGTGGACTGCTGGTATATACAAAGAACATTTTAAAAAAGTTATCATACAGCCTGTAGGCGGCTGGTAGACAAATTAAATTTTATGAGCCAAAATATGTTTAAAGAGATGTTTGATATTGAAAGGCATGAGCAGCAGCTTGTATTTTCCTTTCCTACTTATTCATATCATCCTATGTGGCATTGGGCATGGCATTACCAGGAATTCAGAGCCGAATTAAACACTAAATAAAAGTAAATATTTATTAACAATCAAAACCAAAAAAATGAGAAACGTAAATTATCGTGACATTACCAGTTGGGCACTTGCATGTGCCGCTACAAATGTACCTGAAACATTACCCGCTGCATCGGAGTACCCGGAACGGTTCAGGAAATCACAAAACCTGCATTACCAGCTCATGGTGATGACAGAGGCCATTAACGGCGATTGGGTGCCGAATATGGAAGATACAACGCAACGGAAATGGTCTGCATGGTTTTGGATTGTAAAGGAAGCTGCGGGCTTCGGCCTGTCGTTGTTCGGTACCGGTTATTCGCAGGCGATTACGGCCCTCGGCTCCCGCCTTGTTTTTGAAACTGAAGAGCAGGCGAAGTTTGCAGCGAAGCAGTTTATCAAACTGTATGCTGAATATTATTTGAGAGGATAATAAATAAAATCACAACCCATTATGTTTTTTGTACAAACTGACAATGCAATTGAAACTTTAAGGCGGCTGGATGTGGCTTTAAGTAAGCCGCAAATTGCACAAGTGGAAAGCAGGGCCATTAATAAAACGTTGCTGAAATCCCGGACGGTGGCCCGGCGTGAGGTTAAAAATGTCTATAACATCAGCCAAAAGAATTTGGGCGGTATAGATATTAAACGATCAAGCCCGGTTACGGTGCTGGGTATGCTGGTAGCCAGCCGAAAGCCTATACCATTGGATGCCTTTGCTCCGAAACAGGAAATGGGTAGCGGTTCCCGCCGTATCACTAAAAAGGGTGCATTGAAGGTAATAAACTACAAGCGGGCAAAGAAAGACCATACTGCAGGTGTTAGTATAGAGGTGTTTAAAGGAAAGCCGGAAGTTATCCCATTTGCCTTTATGATACCAGGCGGCGCAATCAGGGTGTTTGCGCGCGGGGCCTATAAAACCGGCACACAGTATGGTTTTGTGCAGCGTTTCAAACGGGAAAACAGCAATGGTAATGATACGCCTATAAAGCCACTGATCACAGTAAGCCAATTTGGTTTCATTCTGAATGATAAGGTGCTGGGTAACATAGCTGCTGATGCTAAGAAGCAATACCCCGTAGAATTCGAAAGGCAGGTGGTTTATATGTTGTCAACAATATGATAGGGTTAAGGTTTTATGGCTGGAAAAAAGAAAGCAACAGACGGGCGTTTAAGTATAAGACAGTATGCCGCTACTGTACCGTGCAGCCATGTTGCGGTGAAAAAGGCTATTGATGCCGGAAAAATAAGTAGTAGTGCCTGGGATGGGGAATACATCTATGATAAAGCTGAAGCTGATAGAGAATGGGGGGATATATTCCGTATAAAGGAAGGGGTTACAGCTCCAGCTCCGCCGCCGGTACAAGTACCTGAAATGCCGGTGGCTGTAAGGCAGGAAACCGTAAAAAAAGCAAACGAAGACGGGATACTAAAATGGGATGGCGGCCCGGTGCCAACCGGATTGAATTATAAAGAGGCACTTCGCGTAAGCGAAATACTAAAGGCTGAAAACAGCCGGATAAAAAATGATGAGCTTATAGGTTTGTTAGTAAGGAAAAGTGATATAGAAAAACAGTTGTTTGTAGCAGGGTTGGAAATGCGAAAGATGTTTGAGCGCTTCCCTCAAATTGTAGTGGATAATGTAATTGGGGCAAAAAATAGAACGGAGGCCTTACGGGCATTGGATGATGGCATTGTTGAATTACTTGATAAAATGACAGCAGCTATTACCGCTGCATTATCATAAATGGGAATGATGGAATCGCAGTTATCGCAGATAGATAGTATTAAGGTATTGCTTATTGCAGCTTTTATAGAAGGATTGAAGCCGGAGCCACGGTTTACCGTCACTGAATGGGCGGAGCTAAAAAGAAAACTATCTAGCAAGGGAAGCGCCGAACATGGCCCTTATCGGGTTGGGCGGACACCTTATTTAAGAAGGGCTATGAATGCTATGAGCCCTAACAGTGGTGTAAGCTTGATCATTGTAATGAAGGGTGTACAGGGTGGATGGACGGAACTTGGTTTTAATGTTATCGGGTATTATATAGATATGGTGCCTTGCCCTATTATGTATGTGATGCCAACGGTACAGACTATGGAGCGTAACGTAAAGCAACGTATAGACCCTATGATCGAGGATTGCCCTGCATTATTGCTGAAAGTCGGTAAAAAGCGCTCTAAGGATGGCGGAAATACTTTGCATCAGAAAGACGGTGCCGGGTTTGTGCTCATCTTAACCGGAGCTAATAGTGCGGCGGGACTACGAAGCGTAGCTGTAAGGATATTGCTATTAGATGAGGTAGATGGGTACCCAGGAGATGTTGACGGAGAAGGTAGCCCCGTATCACTTGCTATGAACAGGCAGGTAACGTTTGGAGATAGTAAGAAAACATACATGATCAGCACCCCAACTATAGAGGGTGAAAGCAAAATAGAAAGTGAATTTTTTCTTACCGCGCAGGAATATTACTATGTGCCGTGCCCCCATTGCGAAAAGTTGCAAACACTTGAATTTGAACAATTAAAATGGGAAAAAGGAAAATGGTCTGATGTGCATTATGAATGTCTGCATTGCCGCAAAAAGATATATAATAGGCATAAGACTTTCATGTTGAAGGAAAAGGGTTATGACCCTGGTGGTCTTGCTGAATGGAGAGTTACTAAACCGGAACTAGCTAATCCAAAAATTTTAGGCCAGCATTGGAGTAGTCTATACAGCCCCGATGGTTGGTTGAGCTGGGAAAATATAGCAGAAAAATGGGATAAATGCGAAAATGATGAGCCGGAAAAAAAGACATTTATTAATACCATACTTGGGAAAACCTACAAAGTAAAGGGGGATGCCCCACCCTGGCAGCAATTGTTTGAGCGTTCTACTGCTGCTGGGTTGGAGCGAAATAAAGTATGGGGTGATGTGGCATTTATTACAGCGGGTGTAGACGTGCAAGGTGACCGTTTGGAACTGGAAATAGTTGGATGGATGAAAGGCCGTTGCAGCTTGCAAATTGATTACAGAGTAATTGAAGGTGACACTACTAAGGATGATGTATGGACGCGCCTAGGTGAAGTTCTTAACGAAGAATGGAAAGCAGGTACCCGGACACTTCAAATAAAACTCATGGCCGTGGATACTGGCTATAATAGCCCAAAGGTTCACGATTTTGCCCGGATATGGGGTACGCGCCGGGTAATACCTATTCAGGGGAGGGATAGCCTTGATTTGCCTTATACAGCTCCAAAGGCGGTAAATAAAACGAAGCTGGGTAAGAGTGTAGGCAAGCTGAAAGTATGGGGTGTAGGTGTGAGTTATTTGAAAGTGCAGCTATACGGTTGGTTGCGGCTGACTATACCCGCTGAAGGTGATAATGCGGGCCTTATCCCGGCTGGCTATTGTCATCTGCTGCCATTGGAAGGTCACTATTTCCGGGGCATTACTGCTGAAGAGCTGGTGCCACAAAGAAATAGTAAGACCAACGCTATAAAGTATGAGTGGATAAAACGTTACGTCCGTAATGAGCCGTTGGATTGCAGAATATATGCCATGGCCGCTGCCTATATGGTAGGGTTTGATAGATGGGATGAAAAACGCTGGGATAAAGAAGTAAAGGGAGCTGTGATTAAAACAAGCCTGAAAAAGCCAGTGAGTGAAGAAACAGACGGGGACACTGGACAAGGTATTGAACCAGGACAGGGTGAACCGGCTGCCAGTGACGCTGCACCTAAGAAAAAGGAGCGTAGAAGTAAAGGAGGATTTTGGAACTAAAAAATATAATCATTTATGGACGATCAAAAAAATATTTACCCGGAAAATACCGGTGGCTTTAGAATACTGACCGATGAAGACCTTATGCCTTACGGCATACATAGTGATAAAAAGATGAAAGATGTACCTGCTAAATACTTGTTGTGGCTTAGTGACAATGATAAATGCAGCAGAAGTGTACGGGCGTACATTACCGACAATGAAGATACAATATACAAGCAGGCTGGGCGGCCACTGCCAAAACGCGGGCTTTCGCATTGTACCCATCCAAGAAAAATGACAAGACGTTTATAACACAACTAACTAACCATTAAAGCACACACAATGAACAAAACTGAAAGGCCACTTGATAAACGGCTGCTAGAAGCCGCCTGCACATACTACGAAGTAGATGAGCCATTTTTTAAGACAAAGAAGAAGGATGGTAATACCGATAAGCGCCGGGTATTGTTTTGGCTGCTGTATCATGAATGCAACATGGACTACGGAGTTATAGCCAATAGGTTTGGATACTCCAGGGTAAGTATATGGGATAGCGTAAAGAAGATAGACTTTACAAAAGGTATTTTTGGTAATATTGCACGGGACATGGAAAACATTAAAAGGTTAGCTGGTCATGAAAAAGAAAGCAAGTAGACCAGGCTGGCGGTATAGAGATTATACCATGGAAGATTTTAACCAGCCAATGAAAAAAAGTGAAAATAGAAGTGAATGGTACCGTGAGGATTTCCAAGCGGATAATTTCAGGTCAAAGCTTTATATGGCATTGATAGGCGGGGGTATAATGGCTATTGTCTACGTTGGGCAATGGCTATACCATTACTTTGTTAAGTAATAAAAAACAACGATCATGATATATTTTGAGATAAAGAACGAAGATTTTGAGGCCGACAAAGAATGGCATATAAATCATCTACTATTGTTTTGTGAAAAGGAGTATCATACCGATCCTCTCGAAGTCATTTACTCTTTTGAAATTGACGGGAAAGTACGGCACTGTTGTATGGAAAGTACGGCATCAACAAATTCAAAAATCAGTGAAACATGGCATCTCAAACGTACTTTTCAGGACTATAAAATGGTTTCAAGCATAGTTTAAATAAAGGATTATTTGCCCCTTAGGTTTACGAATCTACGGGTAATGGTTTAGGCAGGTCAAGATCAGGTAACCATTCCGCGTGAAGCTTTGCATCCGTGAATGTCTTTTTATCTTCAATAATCTGCCGGCGTACATCATCAGGATCATCACCCTGTGAGCGCACTACTTCAGACCATGATTTAAGCCCACAACGCATTTGCATTTTCAAGGCTGATGTTTCCTTTACCGGGTCGATCATTTCGCGGCGCGGCGTAGTCCATGAAACTTCAATATCATCAGGCAGATAGCTAATATCGCTGGTAATCGTAAGCGGCACCTGCTCCAGGAACCAGTTAAAAGCCCGGACACAAAATGTAGGTATTAACGTCATCCACTGCCAATGCTCTACACTACGCTGGTGCTCAATCCACCCCATACGCCCGGATGAAAAATTGACATTGTTTAAGTCACCCGTCATCATTTCATAGGTCACCTCATATCCGGCTGCTATATTGCGTTGCTTGGAGCGGCGGAAGTCTTCGGCACCCGGAGATGTGGGCGGTGTGTTGAACTGGATTTGTTCACCCGGAAACAGGTGATATATTGCACCCGGCTCAATCTTTTCCAAGTCCTCATCCTTATCATAATCATCAATATTGGGAGGGGATTCCATTTTTTCAGGGTCATTCGTAACCCGGAATAATGCTTGTGATGCCTGAACCTTTTTACCGACAATTTCAGCATCTTCATAATCATCAAGGTCCCTTTCTGCTATGATGGTAGGCGCGGCTGAAGGTACGCCACGGTTTTGGCCAGGGTAGTCCACATCGAGGATGTGGCAAATGTCATTGACTGGGTATTTTTCCGGCTGCGTCCACCATTCAGAAGGGTGGCGCTGGAAAAGCCAGTAGTATAAGGCTTTGCCCCGTTTATCATACTCAATGCCATTAATAGTGTAGCCGCCGCCGGGTAATATCTGATAGTTGATATAATCTGCCAAATACTCCATTTCCAGCACCTGGTACTGAATACCGGTAATAGATTCAGCCACGGGTACCCGGCGGCGTAGTATCATACATTCACCATCCCGCTTGTATGTCTTAGATATGAGCTTTTGCAGGCCATAAAAATCTAATCGGCCATTGAAATCACACATGGTGGTTTCACCAAAAGTTTTCCAAAGACGTTTCAATGTTTTTTGAGCGCGTACACTACCGGTCTTAACTTTAGGCTGTATGCCGGTACCTACCATGCCGTTAGCAATGGCATTTATAGCCCGTTTGGCATACGGGGTATTCTGATATAAATAACGGGAGCGTTGGCGTAGCAATGTTGCATCCATGCCAATGTCCTTGTTAGGAGAAAGATTGTTGAGTGGAAAGCCGGATGTACGTTTACTATGGGATGCCCCTTCATATTTACGATTAGAAGTAACCGAGCGTGACGAATTATTACCCTTAACAGGGAAAAAAGTATCAAGGCGTGATGTTGCTTTTCCGGCCATTCAACTACTTGTTATCTTCTTCAGGTGTTGTGAACATGCAGATCATTCTTTCATAGGCAGCAGCGTATTCAGTAGCTTCATCAGTGCCAATTGAAGACCAGTATGTATATCGCTCTACAAGTTCTGCAAGCAAGTCAGCCTTATAAGTACTTTTCTTTTTCCTATCTGCCATGTGATAAACCTTTTGAGTAAACAGCGATCTTTCTACGCCGTCCCGGTGAAATAATGCCAAGATCAATCTCCATATCCCGTTTCAATGACAGCATCTGTGAGTATGGCATGTATTCAATCTCCTTATCTGAATACTTGACAAACTTAGCTCCCAGCGCTATTGCTGAACATAATGCCGCGTATTGATCTGCTGTATATGCCACGTTCTTCCTGAAGATTACTGAAGGGATAAAATTACTTTTTATTCATCCTGCATGTTGTGTCATTAAGCAATCGTTAGGCAATCGTTAGGTAAGTGCTTTTCAATTATTTGGATTTTTGGTTATTCAAAAAACACACTTGAAAAAACAGGGCGGCATATTAATCTTCAGGGCTGATATTGACAGTACAACTGTCAATAAGGAAGATAAAACTTTCGATGTGGTTTTCGCCACGGAGAACCCCGTATTGCGCTCCCCGTGGTGGTCGGATGAAACTTTCTATGAAGTACTTGTGTGTGATAAGAAGTGCATAAGAGCTGAACGTTTGGATGGTGGTATGGTGCCACTGCTGGATATGCACAGCGGGTATTCAGTGACTACACAATACGGTATTGAAAGATCGTGGAGCATAGTGAATAAAGAATGCCGCGCTAAAATTCAATACTCTTTACAGGATGGCAAAGCCGACTTGTGGAAAGATATTGAGGGTGGCATTATCAAAAATATTTCTGTTGGCGCTAAGATATACCAGTATGAAAGGGTGCCGAATACAGACCCTAAGAAAACGCCTACTTACCGTGCTATTGATTGGGAAGTAAACGAAATATCCATGGCTACAGTGCAGCTTGACTATAAAAGCAGCGTAAGGGCTGAAGGTGCTGAACGTATTGAACGTGGTGAAGATGGTAAGGAAACATTACATGAAATTGAAATTATTAATTATAAAACAAAGCGTTCCGTTATGAAGCAAAACGAAATCAAAGAATTACGTGTAGCTGTAAGAGCTGCTGGCCTGGACGATGATTATGCTGATGCTCTTATTGCACGTTGCATAGGTGATGAAGCAATGACCATGGATGCCGCCCGTGCAGAAATACTTTCTAAAAAGCCTACGCCCGCTGCTCCAAAAGTATTAACACAGGAAGATATTACCCGCGCTGCAACTGAAGAGCGCCAGCGTGGTACAGATATTCGCAACCTGGTGCGTACTCAACGCGCCGTGGCACCTGATGCTATGAGCGAAGAATTTGCGGATGACATGATAGGACGCGGTTTAACACTGGACGCGGCCCGCGCGGAAATTCTTAATAAAACGGCGGCGGCAAAATCTGATGGCCCCGCAAATGGCGGTCCCGGTGGGGCAAGTGCCCGTGGTGACGAGCGCACCGGCATACTCCGTGCCATGAGCGAGGGCATGATGCATCGTGCGGAGCCAGGCAGCGTAGAAAACTACTACAAGTTGAAACCTAAAGATGGTGGCGATAAGTATACAGTAGGCCGTGCAATGGATGTTAAAGCTCATGACTACAAGTACATGAGTTTCCTTGAAATTTCCCGCGCCGTGCTGACTATGAACGGCGTGGCAGGCGTACAAAGCATGTCACCTGCAGAAGTTGTAAAACGTGCCTTGGATACAACAGATCTTCCCGACTTGTTTACAAGTACTGTTAACCGCTTCATGAGGTTGAACTATGAAGCTGTGGTACCGGAATGGATGCAGTTTAGCCGCCCGGTGCAGGCTGATGACTTCCGTACCAAAACAGGTATCAAGTTTGATGCGGCTGTAACCTTTGAGGAGCTTGCTGAAGATGGTGAATACAAGGAAAGTAATATGATGAGCAATGAGAAAGCTACCATACAGCTCAAAACTTATGCGCGTTCTTTTGGTATCACCCGCAAAACAATCATCAATGATGACCAGGGTGTGCTCAACTACATACCCCGTTTTATAGGACTGGGAGCCTCACAGTTTCAGTCTAAATCTGCATGGGCAAACATCACAGGAAATGTCAATACCCCTGATGGTGTACCATTGTTTGACCCGAAGCATAAGAACTATGCAACAGGGGGCGCTGCCAGCGCAATTGTTGACGCTGCATTGAGTGCAGGCCGTACAGCAATGCGCCGCCAAAAGTCACCACAAGGTAATGAACTGGATATAAAACCGGCTTACTTACTGGTGCCACCTGAGCTGCAAACCACTGCTGAAAAGCTGTTGCGTACCATTTCACCTACATTAGTTCAGAACGTGAATATATGGGGTACACTGGAGCCGTTCACTAACGTGTATCTGTCTGATCCTTTGGCGTGGTACCTAGTGGCTAATCCTAACACCACTACCGTTGATGGTATGGTGCATAGCTACCTAAGCGGACAGGAAGGATTGTTCACGGAATCTTACGTGGATAAGAAAACAGATAAGATCGTGATTAAAGCGCGACTGGATTTTGCAACAGCAATGTGGGGTAGCCAAGGCTGGTATAAGAATGCCGGTGCCGCGCCAATTGTAGATTAATACTACTAAACAAAAATGCCATTGCCCGCCCTTAAAGCGGGGTTTGGCGGTGAAAATTGTAAACAACTAAAAAAGTTTTATGAAGAAATTTATATTTTTTATTTGCCTGCTGGCTGGTATATCATTTGGTGCAACTTCACAGATCGTGAGCACCGGCCCTATAACAGTAATATCTACCAACCTAACCAGTTTAGGTGGAAGCGCTGTATATACCCGGAGTACGACCCTTCAAAGTGCCGCTACTGATACTGTTACCCTGAAGGTGCAAGGTGGTAATCAGAATGATGCTATACATATATGGACTGAAATGACAAAAGGTAGCGGCACAACTGATAGCCTTACCATTACTATTTGGGGGCTCGTAAAGAGTAGTACCGGTGGTACCAATACGGCTTACAAATCACTGTTTTCAGATCAAACGGCCAATATCAGCGGACCGCAAGTGTTTGATCATATTCTTACTGGTAATAACTACACTGATTACATGATCGTGGTGAAAACAATAAATGTTTTGACACCCACACAAAGGAGTATGTACAGATACGCTGTGCTCATCCGGTAATACAGATTCAATAACTGATTTTTTAAACTTTTTATAAAATAAGTCTTATGGGACAAAATAAAATTGCCAAAGGTGACAGTATAATGATCCCCATTCCCGCCGGAGGTTGCAGCAGTGGTGGATTTGTAGATTCATCTACAAACGGCATTATAGCTACACCTGGCCTGCCAATACAGGTGGGAAATGATATGGTAGTTGTGCCGGAAGGTACTTATTCAGCCGGTACGGTTGGTAATGTAACAGGCCATATCAGAGGGGCATTTGGCAACCAATTGCTGAAAACAGGTGATGCACCTGCCGTAGGTGATAAACTGTACCTGGATACGGTTGATGGTTACCTGACCGTTACCAGCGGCGGCAATTTATTCGCAGGATGGGCTTACAGCCTTCCGGCGGTTGTAGGTGTGAATACTGTTATTGCGTTGCGGCTGAAGGGCTAAAAACAACCACCATGAACATATTTGATGCTGCAATGGCAGCCGTGGTGGATACTACCAGTAGTGTGTTTGGTTACACTGCAACATGGGTGAAAGATGACGACCATACTTATGCTGCACCGGTTAAGTATATAGACAAGGCAGGGCAGGCAAAACTTGGTGAAGTGAAGTTTGGAGTTGATAACTGGATGATAGAAATAAAAGACAGTGATTTTCCGGGGCTAAAAGACCTTATCAATCTTCAGACAAAAGTACCGATGAGCATAAATGTGAGGGGTACTATAATTAATTTCTTTGGCATAGTAGCAGATCCTGTCAGTGATGGTTTCTGTACGAGTATAAAATTGAGGTTGAAACCTTAGCTATGGATTATGATGCACTTGAAATAGAATTGGTAGGGGTACTTAATACTTACTTCGGTGCAAATAATCTAAGTGATGAAGTTCTTTTAAATACTGTTTTTGCCGCCCGCCGTTTTCCTGAAACGCAGACAGCATTGTTGCAGGACTATAGTAAGAGCCAGGTGAATGTAAAATATTCTGACAGTACTTACGAGCTTCCTGATAGCACTTCTGAAATATGCCAGGATGAAACTGTAAATGTGACGCTTTACATACAGGCTGATAAGATGAACGGACCTGATGGAGGGTACCGGTTGTTGTATTATGTAAAGCGCGCTTTATTGGGGTACCGTCCTGTTGATTCCATGACCCGTATGTGGGTAACTGGGTATGGAGACTGGAGAATTGAGGACGGCCAAATGAAACCATTTATTGAGTTCGCATTTAAAACGGTGGTATACCAGGTTGATCATGACCCGGATACTGTAACAATAGACAGGGATAGCACGGTAAGCACCGGCGGCGCGTTGCTTGAAATTGACAGCAGCCTTTACGCATTGCCGGACACGGAAACAGTAATAGGGGTAAGTAACATAGTGTTACCGCAACCGGAATCTTAACGAATTTATTTTTTATTTTTTATATGACACGGTACCAATACAAAGGAAAAACGGCAAAGGTGATCAGCTTCCAATATAACGGGGCCAATCATGTAATGTCATTGGAACCTAAAAAATGGTATTGGTTACCAAACGAAGGGCCTGTTAACTATATGGTGAAGCAGGATCTGCTTACAACGAGTGTAGCAGGCAAAGAAGCAAAGGAGCCAACAGAGACGGAAATTATTGAACCAGCTAAAGAAGTACCGCCTTACAAAAAGGTAGTAGGCCTGAAGCGTAACCAAGCTTAATTTTTTTTATGAAATATACGTACACATCACACACGCCGGGGCATATACTATTGCCTGAACTGGATAAGGAAGGTAAAGTGGTAATGGTATTACCTGATGCTGAAGCCGTAGCAGCCGCACAAGCGGCCAATGCGAAAAAGGAAAAGGCAGTTAAAAGGCTTGCCGGTGCGAATGCCAGTAAAGTGCGTGTATCGCCTGCTGTGATCGTTCCGAAAGCTGAATCGAAAATAGACCAGGATATTTTCATGGAGCGTGATGGTGTTTATGATCTTCCTGAAAAGAATGAAGACGTTAAGCATTATGTGATGCTGGGTTACCTGGTACCAGTTGCGGAGCCTGCTAAAGAAATGAAAACTGAAAAGTCCGTTATGCTTCCGAAACCTGATCTTTTGAATCCGGCTGGGCCTGGTGTAAAGGCAGATAAATAAGGCGTTGCCTTTTTGTTAGAAAAATTTTTATTAAGTAATAAATACCTTTTTTATGTCATTCAAACACGGAATACAGAATATACAGCTACCCGGAGCGGGCGGTACTATTGCTGTTAATAACAGTTGTGTAATCGCTATTATTGGCGTATCACCTGTAGGGCCTACACAAGCGTTAACACTGTGTAACAATTCAGATGATGATGAGCAGTTTGGTGCTGATACCCCAAACAATAGTATTGCTAAAACAATCCGTATCATCCGTGATACTGTGAAAGGTGCCAGTACAAATGCCAGTGATGGTAGTTGTCCTATAGTTGTGGTGAATGTGTACAGTGCCGGCACCCACAAGGTGGCACTTGCAGCAACTAACGTGACACCTAATGTCACTACTGGTATTGCAACCCTTGCACAAACAATTATTGGCGACCTTGGCACAACTGTACTGATCACCAAGCATAGCGATAGCACCGGCGTAAACGTTGCGGCGGGTGGTGCGTATGTATTTGGTACTGACTATACACTTGATGCCTATGGTAATTTCGTGGACGTTACCGGTACCTACAAGGGTGTAGCCCTCGACTTTGCAGGATATAAATTGAGCACCAGTGCCGTAACCGGCGCTAACATAATAGGCGGTACCAGTGGTAGCACTAAAACAGGCCTTGCATTGCTGGACCGTGTGGCCGGTACTTATGGTTTCCTACCTAAAATTATCCTTGCTCCACTTTATAACACGCTCACAGGCGTTGCCGCTGCCATGGAGATTGCAGCAGGTTCATTCGGCGGTGATTATTTAAGTGATGCAGCAAGCGGCACGAGCTTTAGTAGTGCACTGGCACTCCGTGGAAGTGGTATATGGAATACTGCTGCACCTCAAACACGACCTGTATGGCCATGGCTGCAAGGTTATGATAGCTGGGTGAATGATAATGTTATATTCCCATTCAGTGCGTACCTGGCCGGAATGTATGTAGCCAATGACAATAATACAGGGTATTGGAATAGCGTGAGCAATCAGAATATACCAGGTGTTACCGGTGTGGAAATAGAAATCAGCACGGGTTTTGCAGACAGTAACAGCGAGGCTACACAGCTTAACGCCGTGGGTATACTTACCTACATGACCGGTTATGGCCTTGGTTACAACACATGGGGTAACCGTAATGCCAGCTTCCCGACCAGCAACAGTGTACTGACATTCGATAATGTATACCGCACAGATGGCATGGTAAGTGATGCCATGACACAAGCGGGCCTGAAGTATGTGGATAAGGGCATTACGCCGGTACTTATTGACCTCATCAAGACAGAGGGGAATAACTTCCTAAAAAGCCTGATACAGCAGGGAGCATTGTTGCCAGGCAGCAGCATTGTTTATGATAAGTCTGATAACGTGGCCAGTGATCTTGCAGCGGGAAAAATTGCTTTCCGTAGGATTTACATGGTGACCACGCCGGCTGAAGATATTACTTTCTATAGCCTCCTGGACATATCATTGTTCGGTAACCTGTAGTCAGTAAAAGTTAAGAGAAAATTTTAAAAGTAACTTTTTAAATAAATTTTATGAGCACAACAATCGGTACATTATACAATGCTAATGTATATGTGAATGGTGAAAACTTCGCGGGCATTGCTGAAGAAATCACTACGCCTGACCTGAAGCCTAAAATGACTGATCATAAGCCATTGAGCGGCATTGGTTCATTTGAATTGCCTACAGGCCTTGACAAGATGAGCATGAAGATCAAATGGAACTTCATCAGCCCGGACGTGCTCACTAATGCCGCTGATTTCTATACCAGTCAGGATGTGATGATACGCGCCAATGCTGATATATGGGATAATGGAAGCCGTGTGGAAAGCCAGCCAGTAACCGCATTTGTGCGTGGCCTGTCAAAGAACCTGCCTGCAATAGCATTGAAGCATCAGGATAACCCGGACATTGAAACAGAACTAAGCTGCACAGGCTACAAGCTGGAGTATAATGGTAAAGTGTTGTTTGAGGTTGATTTCTTCGCACAGGTGTACATAGTGGATGGCGTGGATAAAATGGCAGATTACCGCGCTAACCTGGGTTTATAATTTTTCTGACAATAATATTTCAATTATCATGGATTTAATCATCCGCCTACTAGGATTAGGCCAGGAACAAAAAGCAGTTACTACAACCGCTCCCATTAAAACTAATGCTCCTACTGATATACCAACAGCAGTGGATAATTACCTGACTGCAAAGTGTGCCGGCGCTGAAGATAAGCAGGATGCCGCTATCAGTGCAGGTAAGGAACTGATAGATGAGGTGCAAAAGTATATCATAGCCATTGGGAGTGCCAGTGATACGGTAAAGGATATTGCCGGTATTGCTGTAATGGAGATCATAGAGGCTATTGAAGAAGGCGTGGCGGCTTTCGTACAGTCATAACAAAGTGTTTTATTTCTTAACCATAAAATCAAAACAATGAAAAAGTTCTTTTTGCCGTTCGTTGCCTTCGTATTTGCAGGAACGTTCGATGACATTGCTGGTGCGGCTGAAGCTCACAGCGATGGTAGCGCGGAATCTTTCCGGCTCTCCGAGCAACACAAGACGCTCACATTTACTGATGCAGACGGCAATAGCCAAACCTTGACAACAGGGGATGCTATTGTGCCGGTAGCAAATGCGGACGGTACATGCAAGGGATATGCTGCCGCGACCGCTGCTACTGTAGCTGCATGGCTTACCGAAGTACCAGCAGCATCACCTGCTCCGGCACCTGCTGAAGGTAGCGACGCTACAAACACTGCAACATAGTATATGCAATTAAGCTGATTACTAAGAGGCGGCGTAAATCGCCGCCTCTTTCGGTTTTAAAAAATTCATCAATCAAAAAATAAAAAAAATAACATGAATATTCAAGATCAAGACAACAAAGACAATGTAGCTGGTAACGATAATCAGCAGCCTGGTAATACTACACCTGCTACAGACATACCCGTAGTGGAAACAGCTACTGAAGAAACAGAGGTTACCTACCCAACGGTACCGGATGCGGAGGGTTATTTCTTCCCGGACGAGGGACTGGCCGCGCTGGGAATAGGAAAGCGTGAAGATGCTGAAACTGAAGATGTGACTTATAGGGTGCAATTGAGCAAAGGCCGTACAGCAATTGTACGGGAATTGACCCGCAAAGAAAGTAATACAGCCTCTACAATAGCCGGTGCCAATGCTAAAGGTGCTAACGTAAAAAGCAATGACTTGCAGGACCGGGTAATGTGTGCTACGATAGCCCTTTCCAGTACTTTTTTTGATAAAGAAGGAAAGCAGTTGAAGTATGTGATGGAAGACATTTTGCAGATGAAAGCAAAAGACAGTAACCGCCTCAATACCGCCTGCTCCCTGCTAAATTTTTAGGTGAGCTGCCTGATGACGTGGTATCATTCGTAGCGCACTGGTACCGCCTTGACCCGCGTGAGGTGGCTATGTGGCGGGGACATGACGTATCAAGATGGTATGAAAGCGGAATGAAGCTGTACCAAAACATGAGTAAGAATAACAGATGCCCGTGGGCTGAATAAATAACTTGTAATGGCAGATAAAAACATAGGTATAGCCTTAATACTTAGCGCAAAGAACCAAGCCACCGTGGTGATGGATGAGTTTTTTAAGCGTACAGAAGCCAGGATGAAGAATTTTAGCAACGGCATGGCTAAGGTGGGTACCGGTATAGCTGAAGTGATGGCCGCTAAAAAAGGTGTGGATATGTTGAAATCCACGACTGATGCCTATGGTGATATGGAGCAAGCGGGTAATTACCTGAAAGCTAACCTGATGGGTAAAGGCGGCATTTTCGATGATGCCATGTACCAAAAGGTTTTCCAATACACCAAGGGTTTAAGCGCTACCTACACTGGTAGCACTTCCAGTTACCTTGATATGGTACGAGTGATGAAGCAAAACCGGCTCGACCCGAAAGATATATTAGGAGGTATAGGTGAAAGCGCCGCGAAGTTGAGCATCTATTTTGACAACATGCTTCCCGCTGCTACAGCAGAGTTTGCCGCGCACATGAAAAATGATATGGGTGTGGCTGCAAACAAGATGTATGAGGTAATGGACCTGACCGCCCGCGTACATGATGCGGGCGTAGGTAAGACCGGGCAAGAGGCTGTGGACGAAATGAACCAGTTTTTTAGTAAGGTAGGTTTAGGATTGTCCAACCTGCATAGCCAGGGCATTGAGGCTGCAAAGCAAATGGGGGCGCTGGGTACCATCTTCATGGCAAAGGGCATCAGCGGGCAAAGTGTGGGTACTAACTTCAGGCGAATACTTGATGGCCTGATGAGCGGTGAAAAGCTGAAAAAGGCAAACGCAACCGCTGCCATGTTTCACAAGCATCTTGATTTCTTTGACAAAGGCGGGAAGTTTTTGGGCATTGATAATTTCGTGGCACAAATCGGAAAGCTGCAAGGGTTGAACCCGGCGGCTATAGAAGCCATCCTGAAACCGTTTAGCGGCAAGCAAGGGTTATCCACAGACTTTATGCAGTTCCTGGCTAATGAAGGTGTAGGCACTTACGCTGAAATGAAACGTAAGATAGAAAACCAAGCCAGCCTGAACGATAAAGTGGCAGTGATCATGCAGGGGCAAAAGATGCAAGGTAGTGTACTGGAAAGTAATGTAACCAATACCAAGGCCTCTTTCGGCGCGGCCATTCAGGCACCATATAAAAAGTTGTTGGAAGTGCTGAACCGTGTAACGGTATCTATGGGTTCATTTTTAGACAAACATCAGGGATTGGCACGTATGACCGCGGGATTTATTGCCGTTGTGAGTGCAGGTATAGGGTTAATGGGTGTGGTAAAGGTATTGCAGGGGCTTACCTTGCTCATGAAGTTTGCCGGCATGACCGGGCCGCTGTCTATGCTGGGCAATGCCTTTAAGGCTTTGAATTTTGCGGCCTTTACATTACGGTACCACTTTGTTACCGGCCTGATGCCTGCTGTACGGACGGCAATGGCTGCTTTCAGTTCGTTTGGGGCATCATTGCTGGCAAATCCGTTGACGCTTTATGTGGGAGCGGCTATAGCGCTGGGAGCGGCTGCATACCTCATCTATAAGCATTGGGATAAGATCAGTGCCTTTTTTAAAAATTTATGGAGCGTCACTACCAAAGCTTTTACGGCGGCGTGGGCATCAATTAAGAGCATTATACTTCGCATTACCCCACACTGGATGCTGGCACTTTGGAAGCCAGTAAAGGAGTTCTTTAGCAAAATATGGGCTGGTGTGGTGAAGGTGTTCACCGCCGCCGCCGGGGTTGTGAAATGGGTGGTATTGCATCTTACACCGGTGGGGCTCATTTATACGTACTGGATGCCATTATCTAAGTTTTTCAAAGGATTGTGGGAGCTGACCGTGGCTGTATTCAAAGCAGCGGTATACGGTATATGGTTAGTGCTGAAGAACTTTACACCTGTAGGGCTCATTTATAACAACTGGAGCAAAATAACAGCTTTCTTCAAGACGTTATGGGATGGTGTAAAGGTGAAGTTTGTGCAGGCTACCAAAGCTATTGCCTGGGTATTGCTGCACATGACACCGGTGGGCCTGATCTATACATACTGGAAACCCATTACCGGATTCTTTAGCCGGCTGTGGGATGGCGTAAAAGCAATATTCACCGGTGTGTTTAACTGGATATGGAATTTTGGCAGCCGGTTTGTAAAGGCCGGTGAGCATATCATTGAAAGCATACTGGCCGGCATTACCAATAAAATTGGAAAGATCGGGGAGAAAATGAGTGAAGTGGCTAAAAAGATACGAGCCTACCTGCCATTTTCCCCTGCAAAGGAAGGAGCATTGCGGGATATACACCGGGTACGGCTCATTGAAACCATTGCAGAAAGTATCAAGGCCGCGCCACTGGTGAATGCTATACGCAATGTGATGGCACAAGCGCGGGCTGCCATGCCCGCACGTGGATTAGGGGGTATGTGGAATATGGAATTGGGTACCGGTGGCACGGCATCAAAAATAAAAGCCACCCTGCAGGTGGTAAAGCAGGCTGTTATGAGCATGTCCCCTGTTGGCTTGATCTACAAGTACTGGAAACCCATTACCGGATTCTTTGGCCGGCTGTGGGATGGTGTGCAGGCGGTTTTTGCAGTGGCCGGGCAGGCGGTAAAAAATATACTGTTGCGGCTTACCCCTGTTGGCTTGATCTACAAGTACTGGAAACCCATTACCGGATTCTTTGGCCGGCTGTGGGATGGTGTGCAGGCGGTTTTTGCAGTGGCCGGG
>Ga0206949_1078_pt2 | contig 23688 bp, 4 predicted proteins | sample Alteio_BWOrgHeat_40_FD_153240 | JGI IMG/M metagenome (GOLD analysis project Ga0206949, IMG submission 153240) | Enriched cells from forest soil in Barre Woods Harvard Forest LTER site, Petersham, Massachusetts, United States -... | ecosystem: Environmental > Terrestrial > Soil > Temperate forest > O...
TGCGGTGGCATTGCTTACACTTAAGGTGTAGCTGGTGGTGCCGCCTGAAAAGGCCGGGGTTAACCCGCTGACGCTTGGCCCCAGTTTGGACAGGTTGGCATTAGTGGATAGGGCACGGGTTACCGTTAGCGTATAGGTTCTTGTAGTGGTTCCATCCTGTGCGGTTACAACAGTGTTGATAGTGTTCGATCCTGCGTTCAGTGTGATGGGGGCTGAAGCTGTCCCGGATATTTCCGCAACGCCATTTACCGTTACCGTGGCCCCTGCGAAGCTGGTGGTGGGCGTTACTGTAATGGATGTTACAGCGTTGGCAACCAGGGCGGTATAGCTGGTTGTTGCCGATGCAAAGGCAGGGCTTAAAGTTCCCTGGCTGATAGCAAGACCGGCAAGTGCAGCATTTGACGATGCCAAAACTTTAATATTAACGGATGCGGTGCCAACCCCGCCGCTGTTATATGCTTTAACGGTATAATTGGTGGCTGGGTTCGCTGCCATTGGAGTGCCGCTGATAACGCCTGTGGCGCTGTTAAAAGTTAAGCCGGCCGGTAATGCCGGGCCAATAAAATAGCCGCCAACCGGTACAATTTTGTCTACCGTGTTGGCGCCATTATCCGAAACATATAAATTTCCTGTGGCATCAATGGCAATACCAGTTGGATGGATTTCCCCTGAACTAACGATAACTGGTGTTCCGCCGCCGGCCGGTATCATTTTTAGCGCGCTGTTAAAACTATCCGCTACATAAATATTGCCCGCGGCATCAGTGGTTAATGCCAAAGGATCAACAAAGCCGCCGGCGATAGTCACAGTGGCGCCGCCTGATACCGGAATTTCCTTCACGGTGTAGTTTCCGCCGCCCGTATCGCCCACGTATACATTTCCATAAGCATCAACGGCAATTCCCAGGGGACCACTAAAGCCCGAGCCGATTACAACAGGCACAGTGGTGCCGGCCGGTATTTTATTTACCACGTTACTGCCATTGTTGGTTACGTAAATATTGCCGGCGACATCCACAGCTATCCCCTGGGGCGCATTATATCCCGAACCGATAGCTATCTTCGCACCGCCGGCGGCCGGTATCTCATATACGGCGTTATCATTCTTATCTGTTACAAATACATCGCCTGCAGGGTCGGCAGCAACGCCCACAGGCGTAAAACCCGAGGCAATGGTGGTCACCGGCCCGCCGCCTGCCGGGATTTTTTTTACCACAAAATTGTCAATATCGGCAACATATATATTGCCGGCAGCATCCCGGCCAATGCCCCCGACATTATTGAAGCCCGAAGCAATGGCAACTGGCGAGTCGCTGTATGCCTGGGCGGCTACCCTGGCGCTCGTCGGTGTAAGCGGAGTAATTGCTATACCTGCGGTATAGGTATTAGGGCCGCTATAACTAATGGACGGCACGGCCGGGGCAATAACCTTTATGTTTATTACCGCTTCGGTGCCGCCGCCTGCGTTATATCCAGTTATTATATAGTCAGTTGCCGCGCTGGGCGCTAACGGCGTACCGCTTATAGCACCGGTGTTACTATTAAAAACCAGTCCGGCGGGTAAAGCGGGGGTGATAAAATAGCCGCCTGTTGGGGCAATTTTTTTGATGGTACGCGCCCCGCCGTCGCTCACAAACAAATTACCCGCCTCATCTATCGCAATGCCCGCCGGATAAAGTATACCGGCGCCGATGATCACCGGGGCGCCGCCGTTTGCAGGTACTTTTTTTATCGCGCTGTTAAGCTCATCGGCCACATAAATATTACCTGCCAGGTCTGAAGTCATTGCCTGGGGGTCGAAAAAGCCATTGGCAACTACGACTGCAGGCCCGCCGGCAACCGGTATCTTCACAAGCGAATTATTGCCGCCGTTGGTGGCGCCAAAGTAAACGTTGCCGGTCGGGTCTACCGTTATCCCCACGGGGTTTTGTGTAAACGTATTGAGTATGACATCTGAATTAGTACCGGCAGGTATTTTTTCCACATAATTATTGCCGTAATTTGTCACATATACGTTGCCCGCCTCATCAACGGCTATACCTACCGGGGTGCTGTACCCCGACCCGATGGTAGTAATGGCGCCCCCGCCGGCCGGTATCCGGCTAACGGTGTTGCCGGTGTTGTCGGTCACATAAACGTCTCCGGCTTCGTCTGCCGCCACGCCCTCGGGGTTGCCGAATCCGGACGCTATTACTTCGGGAGTGTTGCTGCCATCAAGTATTTCATATATTATACCGGTATCAAAATCGGCCGTATAAATATTGTCATTTGCGTCTAACGATACCCCCGCCGGGTTTTGAAAGCCGGTGGCTATTGTTTCCGGGTTATTGCTGTATCCCGCAGCGGCCACCCTGCTTGCAGTTGGCACAAGCGTAGCAATCGGTGTGCCCGACGTATAGGTTTTTGAACTGCCGTAACTGATACCTGGCGACTGTGGAAGCATAACCCGTATATTTACCGATGCGGTTGCCGGGCCGCTGGCGTTGTATGCTGTAATATTATAATTAGTTGGAGGACTCGCCACTTGCGGCGTCCCGCTGATGACGCCGGTAGCATTGTTAAAACTTAAACCTGCCGGCAAAGCAGCATTGATATAATACCCGCCGGCAGGCGCCACCATCTGGATAGCAGTATTGCCGTAATCAGAAATGAGCAAATTGCCGGCCCCATCCGTTACTACCCCGGTCACTGTGCTGAAGGCCGAACTGATAACGATCGGGGCGCCACCGCCTGCCGGGATCTCTTTTATACTTGTGCTGCCGAGATCGGCTACAAACAGGTTGCCCGACGGATCGATGGTTACACCGTAAGGAGAGGAAAGGCCCGATGTTAAAGTAATTGTTGGGCCACCCGTAACGGGTATCTCCGATAAAGTATTGTTTGTTGCATCGGTTACATATACGTTGCCGGCGGCATCTACCGCTATCCCTGACGGCCCCGAAAAGTTTATGCTGCCGAGATAGAAAGGCGCGCCGCCCCCGACCGGAATCTTTTTTACTGCATGATTACCATTGTCAGCCACATAAACGTTCCCCTGCGCATCGGCCGCGACGCCATACGGGGTGGAAAAACCCGAGCCAACGGTTATGGTATTATTGGTGTGCACCGGAATTTCCTTAATGGCATTATTGCCGTAATCGGCTACATATACGTTTCCAAAACCATCAACCGCAACACCAACAGGGTTGCTAAAGCCCGAGCCGATACTGGTGACTGCGCCGCCGACCGCCGCAATTTTTGATACGGTGCTTTTACCAAAATCGGCCACATAAATATTACCGGCAGCATCCCGCGCAATTCCCCGGGGATTGCTGAATCCCGGTGTCGAGTTTACCGTACCGCTGTTATAAGCTGCCGCCAAAACCCCGCTGCTCGTAGGCGTCAATGAAGCAATTGCGGTGCCCGCAGTATAGGTTTTAGGGCCGGCATAACTAATCACAGGCGCGCCAACCATGCCGTTAGCCAAGCCGTTGTTCTTGTTCCTTGTTGAAAGGGCTGTGTTGGCACTTTTTCGGTCGGATGTTATTTTAACAAAGTGCCGGTATTTGATAGCGGGTTTTACAACTGCGAATAAATTATTTGAAAGGCAAAATAAAACCGCGGTTATCAGCAAAAATATTTTAAGGGTCAGCAATTTGGACCGAAAATCATGCGCTAAGCTTGGTGAAGTTCTCATGGTAATGGGGTTTTTATGGTTGATCTACAGGCTTTTTAAATGCTATTGCGTGAATAAAATGGAAATGTATGACTGTGCACGCGCCTTCGAAAAAGGCAGGACCTTCTTGCGTACAACTGAGGTTGGGCTTAACGCTAATTAGATTAGGGGTATTTATGAATATGATGCTTTTATCCCCGCGAAATTAAACAAATCGCAGATAAAGAACAATCGCATAAGTGTGCGATTTTTGTTCTTCACATCGCATTCATTTCGAATCAAAAACTTCTATGTGTCGAATTCATACCGCACATTCAGGTTATTTAGAGCATGGTAATACCAAAACGACGCCGTATTGTCATGCTGGTGACGATACGGGTTTTCCCGATAAATCTACTTATAAATAATTATGTTTCCGATGGTTTCTTATAATCTTGCGCACTATGGCTACACCGGTTTTTATGTCTAAGCAAACAAAAAAATGCCCCGTAAACACTTGGCTAACGGCGCCTTTTTAAATTAAAAGAGCACGATTTTTCTCTATGGCTAATCGATCCCGATTTTATCGGATCGCTATCATAGGGTGTGTTTTGTGCTCACCATCAATACTTAAGCACGATGAACCCTGTTTTGTGTTTCGTAATACCGCCTGCCGTATAATCCAGCTGATAAAAATAAGTGCCCGGCAGCTGCATCTGCCCGTTTTGGTTGGAGTGCCCGTCGAATACTTTCGAACTGTTGTCATAGCCTTTGGCTTCGTATACCAATTGCCCGTTACGGTTCATGATCGCCAGTTTATTGTCGGGGTATTGGCTGATATTATCGATCTGGAGGAAATCGTTGATGCCATCGCCGTTGGGTGATACGCCCTGGTGTACCTGTATGCCGTCTTCAGCCAGTGTTGGCGTTTCGGTTGTCCCGATAGCTATCGGGATGGTTACGCTGATGCCCTTCCCGATAGCTATCGGGACATAGCTATCGGCGCCGCCCGGGGCGCGTGTTACCGTTACTTTATAGGTCTTTGTATTTGTTCCGTTTTGGGCTGTTACAACTGTGGTGATGGTATTTGCACCTACTTTTAAGGCAATGGTCCCGGATGCCGTGCCTGATGTCACCGCGATACCGTTCACCGTTACTGTTGAAGTGGGGACACCGGTTTTAGGTGTTACTGTAATGGAGGCGACTGTATTGGCCACCGATGCCGTATAGCTGGTCGTCGTACTTGCAAACGAAGGGCTCAATGTCCCGCTGCTAAGCGCCAGGCTTAAAAGGGTGGCATTGCTGGATGCCGCCCGGGTTATGGTTACCGTATAGGTTTTGGTGGTGCTGCCGTCCTGCGCCGTTACCACTGTTGTAATGGTGTTGGAGCCAACGGCCAATGGGATGCTTTGCGAGGCAGTGCCCGAGTTTACCATTACGCTATTAACCGTTACGGTTGCGGTAGCGTCGGTAACTGTCGGGGTTGCTGTGGTCGCTGTTACCGTATTGTCCACTGCCAGGGTGTAGCTGGTAGTCGCCGTTGCAAATGCCGGCGAAAGCGTGCCGGCGCTTAGACCCAGGTTTGAAAGTGTGGCAACAGTGGAGGCAGCCCGGGTTACGGTTACTTTATAGGTCTTTGTATTTGTCCCGTTTTGGGCCGTCACTACCGTGGTAATGGTATTTGCGCCCACTTTTAAAGGAATAGCGCCGGATGTCATCCCTGAAGTCACCGTTATGCCGTTCACGGTTACCGTTGAAGTGGGGACACCGGTTTTAGGCGTTACCGTAATAGCGGCGACTGTATTGGCCACCGATGCGGTATAGCTGGTCGTCGCGCTTACAAACGAAGGGGTTAATGTCCCGCTGCTAAGCGCCAGGCCTGAAAGGGTGGCATTGCTGGATGCCGCCCGGGTTATGGTTACCGTATAGGTTTGGGTGGTGCTGCCATCCTGTGCCGTTACCACTACGGTAAGGGTATTGGGGCCAACGGCCAATGGGATGCTTTGCGATGCTGTACCGGAAATTACCGGCGTACCATTTACCGATACAGTTGCGCTGGAATCGCTGGTAGTTGGTGTCGCCGTAGTGGACATTATGGTATTGTCGACCAACGCGGTATAGGCGGTTGTTCCAGTTGCAAACACCGGAGTCAAGGTCGCGTTGTTGAGGGTCAGATTTGAAAGGCCAGCATTGGATGAGGGCGGGGTGCGGTTTACGGTTATCGTGTAGTTTTGGGTAGCCGTTCCGTCTTGCGAAGTGACAAAAACCGTAATGATATTCGGCCCAACCGATAGCGGGATACCGGCCGATGCTGATCCGCTAACAACAGCCGATCCGTTTACTGTTATGGATGCTCCTGCATCGCTGCTTACGGGCGTCACGGTAACTGCAGAAACATTATTCGCTACGGGGGCAGCGTAGCTATACGTGTTGGTATCAAAAACAGGATTTAATATGCCCGAACTTAGCGAAAGCCCGGCCAGGTTTGCATTCGACGAAAGCGCCCTGTTAACCGTAATGTTATAGGTTTTTGTGGTAACCCCATCCTGCGCGGTAACAACAGCAGTGATAATATTGCTCCCCGTAGTTAACGAAATTGCCGCCGATGGTGAACCCGGGGCTACTGTCGCCCCGTTTACCGTAACGGCAGCATTAGCATTGGTGCACGAAGGGGTAAGGGTTAGTGAGGTGACCGAATTTGCAACACTATCCGTGTACGCATACCTGGTTGTTGAAAAAACAGGTGTTAGCGTTCCGCTGCTCGGCACAATGTTTGAAAGCGTTGCATTGGTGTTCGGTTGCGAACGGGTAAGGGCTATGGTATACGTCTGGCTGGTTACCCCATCCTGGGCGGTTACAATTATTGTGATCGTATTTAAGCCGACGCTTAGGGCTATGGCCGCAGAAGGGGAGCCTGCTATTACCGGCGTTCCGTTGATAGTTACCGTTGCGCCCGAATTGGCCGTCGTTGGAGTAAATGTTATGGAAGGAACTGCATACCCCACTGTTTTGGTATAACTGGTGGTAGTGGACGCAAAGGATGGGGTAAGGCTGCCACTGCTGGTAATTAACGCAGAAAGGTTTGCATTAGTGGACGCCGCCTTGTTTACCGTTATCGTATAGGTTTGCTGGGTAAACCCATCGGCGGCGGTTACTACGGTGCTGATGGTATTAGTGCCGACAGCCAACGCGATGGCTGATGATGCTGATCCTGATGTTACCGGCGTTCCGTTTACGCTTACCGTTGCGCCTGCATCGCTGGTAGTTGGTGTAATAGTAACGGAGCTGATGGCGCTGCCCATCGCCACTGTATAAGTGGTGGTTGCCGTTGTAAATACCGGTTTTAATGTTCCGGTGCTTATTGCCAGCCCCGAAAGATTGGCGTTGGTCGAAGCGCTGCGGGTTACGGTTACGGTATAGGTACTGGTAGCGACACCGTCCTGGGCCGTAACTACGGTGGTAATAATATTAGGCCCTACTGCTAAAGAGATAGCTGCCGAAGCCGATCCTGAAACCACCGCAGCGCCATTTACCGTCACTGTTGCGACGCCGTCGCTGGTTACGGGCGTTAGTTCAATCGAGCTGACACTATTAAGAACGGTTACCGTATACGTGTTTATCGCGGTAGCAAAAGCAGGACTTAACGTACCCGAACTCAAGGAGATACCTGCAAGCCCTGCATTTGATGAAGCTGCGCGGTTAATTGCAATTGTAAACATGTTGGTAGTGCTTCCGTCCTGGGCGGTTACAACCGTTTTAATGGTATTGGCACCCACTGCTAAGGGGACAGTCGCCGATCCGGAGACCACAGCAATGCCGTTGACCTTTACCGTAGCAGTAGAGTCGCTGGTTACAACCATCACTGTTAGCGTTGAAACCGCGTTGGCTACATCCGGTGTGGTATAGCTGCTTGTTCCCGGATCAAATGAGGGATTTAAAGGCCCCGAACTTATTGAAAGGTTAGTCAGCACTGCATTGTTTGAGGGCGCACGCGTAACATTTATCGTATAGGTATCCGTTATTACACCATCCTGGGCCGTAACCACCACATTGATCACATTGAGGAACGCTTTTAATGGAATGGCAGCAGAGGCCGATCCGGATTTAACGGCAATACCGTTTACAGTTATTGTTGCATTTGCACCGCTCGCGGTGGGTGTGATTATCATAGAAGTAACAGCATTGCTTACCGATACGGCGTAACTGGTTTTACCCACAGCAAATGCAGGTGATAGCGTACCGGTGCTTAGTGCCAGGCCCGAAAGACCGGCATTGCCCGACAGGCGGGTTACCTTGATGGTATAATTTCGGGTGGTGGTTCCATCCTGGGCGGTTACTGCAACTAAAATAGTATTACCGCCGTTAGCCAATGGCAGGCCGGCAGATGTAGTGCCTGAAAGTATGGCAACGCCGTTCACAGTTACCGTTGCATTGGCATCGGCAACTGTTGGGGTAACGGTAATTGACGTGACAGTACTGGCAACAGATGCGGTATAACTTGTCGTCAAAGATGTAAACGCCGGTGTTAGCGTACCAGCACTGATGGTGAGATTAGCAAGTTTTGCATTGCTTGTCTTTCTAAACACCGCGATCGTGTAGGTTCGTGTGGTCGTACCATCGGCGGCCGTTACCACAGTAGTGATGGTATTTTTTGGACCCTCAACTAAAGGAATGGCCGCCGATGCCGAACCCGAGGCCACCGGAAGGCCGTTAATGGTTATGGTTGATGTTAGGTCGGCAGCCGTTGGTGTAAGTGTGATGGATGCGGGCAGGTTGCTTACGGTATCAATATAATTGGGGTACCCCGGTGCAAAAACCGGCGTTAGCACACCGGCGCTGGGCACCAGGCTGGTAAGCATTGGGGGCGGCGTTGGCGTAAATGCCCATACCGCCCCGATATTGGTGTTATCGTACTTATTGCCGGCAAACGCGGTTGTCGCGTCGCCGCTCAGGGCAACGGTTTGCCCAAAGTTAGGTACACCCGCAAAAGGGATTTCACCACTGCCGGTCATCTTATTGCCCTGCTGGGCCCAGGCGCCATTGCTGCGGGTAAATACCCACATGGCGCCGGTATAATTATTATCTTCGGTGGCGGCAACAATTGCGGTATTGCCATCGGCACTCAAAGAAACTGCGTCGCCAAATTCAGCACCGCCGGTCACGTCGGAGCCTAACAACTTATTCCCCTGCTGTGTCCACACGCCGCCGCTTCGGGTGAACACCCATGCTGCGCCCTGGAAATTATTATCGCGCGAACCGCCCGAAAATATGGTGTTCCCATCAGCGCTAACCGCTACAGAACAACCCAATTCCGGGCCATAAGGCGATGAGATAGCGTCTGACGCAAGTAATTTGCTTCCCTGCTGCGTCCACGTGCCGTTGGTATTGGTAAATACCCATAGCGCCCCGGTACGGGCATTATCATATTTACCGCCAAGCACCGCGGTGTTGCCATCGGCGCTCATCGCAACAGAACTGCCCATGTAATCCTCAGCGGTGTTTATAGCGCCTGTACCCACCAGTTTGCTGCCATTCTGGGTCCAAATGCCATTTACACGGTTAAATATCCAGCCGGCGCCGAGGTTGCCATTATCACCAAGGCCACCGGTAAACGCCGTATTTCCATCGGCACTCACGGAAACGGAGTAACCAAGTTGAGAAGCCTCGGATGCATCGGAGCCTGTTAATTTATTGCCCTGCTGGCTCCAGCTGCCATTGCTGCGCACAAATACCCATACAGCGCCGTTCGAAATATTATCGCCGGGGCCGCCAACAAGCGCCGTATTGCCATCGGCACTGAGGGCAACCGAGGTACCCTGCCCCGAAGTACCTGAGGCTCCAGTCCCTAATAATTCGCTGCCTTGCTGTGTCCAAACTTCGTAACTGCGTGTATATACCGTTACGCCGCCTGTGCCACTATTATCGCCTTTTATGCCGACGATGGCCGTATTTCCATCAGCGCTTAAAGCTACACTGCTGCCGAAGTAAAGGTTGCTATTCGAACTGGAGTCGGTCATTTTGCCGCCTTGCTGCGTGGTGAGGGGAGCAACGGTCGTCAGCGTAAAATTGCTGCTGTCGGATGCTGCGCCTAATAAGCCGGTTACCGATATGCCGCCGGTAACTGCGCCCGGCATCACCATGGCCACCACCTGGCTGCCGGTGCTGGAAACTGGTATGGCCGCTGCCCCGCCTATCGAAAGGGAGACCGGGTTAACCAGGCCGGTTCCCTTTATAGTAACCAATGTGCCAACCGGACCCGAAGAGGGGCTAAATGATGTTATAACCGGCTGTGTCACCGTAATAGTGCTGCTGCTTACAGGGTTAGCTACAAAACAGGGGCCGCTGGCAGTCAACTTGCAAAAAATTTGATCGCCGTTTTTTAAAGCAGCGTCCGAATAGGTCGGCGAATTTGTACCTACGTGCGTATTATTTTTATACCAGGCGTATACCGGCGTTGTTCCGCCGTTTACTGCGGTTGCGGTAAATGCCACGGTTTGCGGGGTACAGGTTGAACAGGTAACTGCACTGGAAATTGCCACCGAAGCAGTTAATACGGGGTTTACGGTTATGGTATCGGCTAACGTATAAGCAACCGCCGTACAGGCGCCACAGGTATTATAAGTGATCAGCAGCACCCCATTGCCGTTGTTATAGCCCTGCGTATGAACTACATTCAGGCACACGGTCGGGTCGGTATAGCTGCTGCCGCCACCGCCGCCACTGCCCACGGTGCCGCCACCGCCGCCGTAATAGCCGCCGCCGCCGCCGCCTGCTGTCAGATAGTCATAGGTATCAGTAATGTAAAGCTCTCCGCTTGTCCCTCCATTCCCCAATGCCCCGTTTTGCCCGTTGCTGACCGGCTCACCGCTGAAGATTTCACGCCAAAGATTATTATTCCCACCCGCTCCGCCCGCTGTCTGGCTCCCGCCCAAACCATTTGATCCGCTGTAACCCCCATCGGCAGCGGCGCCGCCCGTTAAACCGCCGCCTGCGCCGCCGTTTGTAAATGTCTCGTCGTATATATCGGCGCCCACGCCGCCGCCAGCCCCGGCCACCAACACCCGGTTGCCCAGCCCTGTACCGTTTATCCGGATGTCCACCGCACCGCCACCGGTGCCCGAATAGAGGTTCCCGCCTGTTGCGCCAAGCTCGCCGCCACCGTTAACGACAATCCCTCCCTGGTAATCAGGTTCGCCCAGGCCGCTTTGGCCAATTTGGATGCTTAAAACCTCGCCGGGGGTAACATTCATGGTGGCTTGCACCCGGCCGCCTTTACCGGGCGTGCCGTTGTATGATGTTCCGTCAAACAATTCGTTCGCGTACCCTCCTCTGGGCGCCCGGGCGTCGATATTTATACTGCTTACCCCCGCAGGCACGGTGAATTGCTGATTGAAAAGTCTGGCAATATTCGTGTAAAAATAGTATACTGTATCGGCCTGGGGCTGCCCGTTAAACCTGGCGTAGTAAACGGTTGTTGTTGCCGGGCTTACCGTTAAATTGCCCGTACCCAGTAAATTGCCGCCCGTGGGCGCATCGTACCACGAAATAGGGACATTTGCCGGCTGAACAGATAACGTAGTTGAAGAACCGGCACATATCGACTGGTGACTGGCCACCACCTTATAGGAAGGCATTGGCGGTACATCGATGTTAACCGCTATTCTGGTCCCGCCGTTTGACGACACCCAATAAGTTGTATTTGCGGTTAAGGCCGGCGTAGTGAAGGCGGCCCCGGTGTACAGTAAATTACCACCGGTTGCCGCATCGTACCAGGTAAATGGCGCTGTGCCGCTGGCTGTGATGGTAGTAGCGGTACCCGTGCAAATCATAGTAGGCCCGGTAAGCACCGGCGTTTGAGCCCGGGCTTGCACCGCCATTATAAAAATAGCTGCGGCGGTTAAAAAAAAACGGGCGAACGCCTTATGGCTGTCTTTCACTTCAATAACAAGCCGCAATAGTATTTGCAGCGGAGCGGTCATTGGGGCTTTAAGGCAGGAATAGCTCACAAAAAATTGAGCGCGTGGGGGGTAAAGTTTTTTCATCTTGAAATCGGATCTTTGTTAAAAAAATCAGTGCAGGGGTATCAAAAGCAAATACAATGGCCGAAAAGAGCAAAGCACTTAAATCGCTAATTTACAACAAAAAACAGTAGGTGTCTATCACATCTTTGGGGTATATGAGGGAGTCCGAAGTCTGAAGACCGAAAGTCCGAAAGTCAGAAGCCGGCCCTTTACCTGAATTCGTTAATCAGCTGCACCCGGCTGTTCACCTGCAATTTGCGGTAGATGTTTTTAATATGCTGACGTACGGTATCTGGCGAGATGTTCAACCGCCAGGCGATTTGTTTGTAGGTGTCTCCGTTGATGAGGAGTTGGGATACCTCGTGCTCACGGGAGGTTAGTTGTTCGTGCGTGTTCTCTTCAGCCGGTACCGCCTTGCCCGAAAAATAGGCAACCACTTTTTTGGCAACCAACGGACTCATCGGCGCGCCGCCTTCTGCAGCCTCCAATATGGCGGTGCGTATTTTTAATAGCGGCGTGTTTTTTAACAGGTACCCGGTCGCGCCTGCCTGCAGGGCTTTAAAAATCCGTTCGCGGTCCTCATAAACCGTCAGCATTAAAATATTGATGGCCGGATTTTTTTCTTTTATTCGGAAGGCCCCTTCCAGGCCGTTGATGCCCGGCAACTCAATATCCAGCAACAGCACGTCGGGCGCCGTTTCAGCATTTATAAAAGCCTCCACGCTGCCAAATTCGCCCGACAGGTTAAAATCGGGCTGCATTTGCAAAAATTCTACTATGCTGTTTCGGATGTATTTATCATCCTCCACTATTGCGACGGTTATCATCGTTCAAATTTGCAGATTGTAAATTCAATTTGGTATAGCATGTTTGGGGTATCTTTTTGGAGGTGAAAGGTAAAAGGTAAAAGGCGAAAGGTTTTGGAAGAGGGGGATTGCATACCGTATCACACCTTTCGCCTTTTACCTTTCAGCTTTCACCTTCTTCCTCACCATCGTCTCATCCTGATCGTAATGGAAAATACGCGACTATCATTATTAATATCCAAACTTGCTTTTATGCGTTTGGCGCGCATTTGCATGTTGCGCAGGCCCTGGCCGGTGTAGGTTGATTTTTCTTTACCATGGTCGATGGTGTTTTTTATGGTGATCGTCATGCCGCCGGGCTGGTTGTCAAGACTGATCCAAACCTCGGGGCTGACATTATGCCGGGCGATGTTGTTGATGGCTTCTTTAAATACCAGGTAAATGTTTTGCCGTACCAATTGAGGCAGGGTAGTTACCCGCTCCAGGCCGTGCGCATCGAAATGGAGTGCAGCGGCATTTTCGAGCATATTGCCCGCGTGCTCCCTTATCCGCAGTAAAAGGTCGTCAGTGGTATCGTTCCGGGCGTCAACCGACCAGATAATATCGGATATAGAAGCTATCGCACCCTTGCTATCCACTGATATTTTTTCAACCACGTTACTGTCCAGTTGCTGCTTGATATTCATCAGCTCGCTGCTAAAGGATATGCGCGTAAGCGCACTGCCGATCTCGTCGTGCAGGTCGCTGGCTATGGTGGTGCGCAGCAGGTGCTCGCTCCGGATTTTGCTGACGCGGTAAAGCCAGGCCGCATATATAACAAGCCCGATAAGCAGCGCCACAATTAATTTAAAAAGGAACGACTGGTAAAAATGAGGTACCACTACAATAGTTTTGGTAAACCAATAGTGCTGGTCTGTAACAGACGGAAAGCGGGCTTGCAGCGTATAAGTACCCGGGGCCAAACCATAAAAGCTAATTTCGTTGCTGAGGTTGCTTTTATGCCACAGCGTATCGATTTCTGTAATCCGGAAAAGAAAATTTTGCTGCCGCGATTCAAGGCCGCCCGAAAATTTGAGGCCCATAAACAAATAGCCCGGATCGAGCACTATGTTTTTTTGAAGGTAGGCAAATAAATCCGTTTTCGGGGCTTCAACGCCGTTTGCCCCCTTTTTAACATAAGCAAGCTTTATAAAGTCAGTTTCCTTTCCTTTTGCCGACGCATAGTAATCCATATCCGGAAACAACAGCCCGTTAACCCCGCCAAATATGAGTTGCTGCCGCCCCTCATCATAAAAAATGGCTGAATGATTAAGCTCCTCGCTGTACTGCGGGTCATCGGGCGGGGTTATGGATTGCATACCGGCATTGGTGTTAAACACACTTAAGCCCTGGTTGGTACCTGCATAAAGCAAGCCATTGATTTTAAACAGCGAGTAAACAAAATCGCCGGCAAGGCCGTCGCTAAATTTCAGCTGGCTTAAAATTTTGCAGTTTTTGTCAATTTTAATCAGTCCGTGGGCTGCGGTGCCGAGCCAAAAGTAATTGCCATCGCGCTGTATGGCATACACGCCGTAGCTTTCGTGCGCCGGAAATATCTTTTTAAGCCGGTTGCCCCTGTCAAGGCTAAACAGCCCCACCGAAGTGGCTACCCACCAATGGCCATCCATTGCCATTACTTGCTTAACATTGCCCAAACTGTCCGAGTGCAGCAGCAATTGGGGATCCCATTGGCCGCCGGTTAATTTTTTAAGCCGGTACAAATTATACGCCCCGCCGGCAATATAATCATCGCCATCTTTCAACAGTGAAAAACCGAATATAAAACGGCCCTTACTGTCGATAAAGCTCAACTGGTCAGTCCTGGTATCAACGGTGGCGAACCCGTTAGCGCCTTCGATACCCAGCAGCAACGTATTTTCGTTTAGCTGTGTTATGCTGTATATGGCAAGAGTTGCAATCAAACGGGCACTCTCCCCGTCGACGACGTAAAAGCCCTTATAAGTGCCGGCAAACAGTTTGCCATTGCTTAAGCGGTAAATGCAGCGTACGCTTTTGTCTTTAAAAAATTGGGCAAAGAACTCCGTTTTCCCAATATTGTTGCCGGGTGCAACATTCGGCGTGAGTTCGAACATACCTTTCTCTGTAGCTATTAAAATGCGGTTGGCGCCCGGTTCTTTAATATAAGTTTTGATGTTGCCGGTGATGGCGATATAAGGGAAGGGTTGTCCTTTAAACAGTTTATCATTGGGTTCAAGCTTGCCGGCGCCCGCATGAAGAACTACAAAATGATCGTTTACCAGGTAAACCATCGGTATATCTACTCCGAGATATTGATACAGTTTTTTTAGCGTATGCTTATCGTATATAATAAACCCGTTGGGGAACCTTGCACACAAATACGCGGATGAGCATAAAACGTCCTTGGCATAAGAAAACTTAAAATCGGGATTATGCGCCCCGGCCAGGGTGTCATTATTCGAAAAAACGACTCCATCTTTTAGCCTTACTACCTTTTGCTGGTAAAATATATAGGTGCTTCCATCCTTGTCCACAATAACATTATCTATCAAGCCGCTATATCCCCAACCCTTTAATCGCGCGGCATCGTCGCCTTTTACCAGCATTTCTTTCCTCGAAAACTGCCACAACTTATTTTTCCAGCTATAAATTAATAGCTTACCGGCCGGCGAATTGTAAAAACTCACCGGGTGCTCGTCAAGCAGGTATTTGGTTATCTTCGAAGTAAAAGTATCATAAGCGAGCATCCGGCTGCCGTGGCTTACGTCAAAAAAAAGCAAAATGTATCCCTCGTAGCAGTAGATCACATCGGGCACCGCGCTTTGGGGAAGCTCGGGATCGTTAATATCAAAGGGCTGCACATCGGTACCATCATACCGCCATATCCCCTGGCTGGTGGTGAACCAGGTATAGCCGTCATTATCCTGTCGTACGGCCCTTATTTCAGTATATTTAAAGGGGGTCGGAAGGTCTACTTTTCTTAAGCCAAAAGTAGTTTGCGCATCGGCAGCCAGCGTTGCGAGCCACATGGCCAAAAACGCAAACAGGCGAATACCTGGCGCGTAAAAAAAAACAAAGCGGCTTTTTAAATCCCTCGGTGTGGTCATCTCGCTAAATTAAAAGGTGCCGGAAGCTTATAGCCATAAAGATAAGGTTTCGGCTACGGCAATGCAAGGGGCGGGGGTAGAGATTGGTTGATTAGCGGTTAGAGATTAGAGGTTAGTTGATCAGAGATTAGTTTTCTCCTAACCTCTAATCTCTGACCTCTTCCCGATAGCTATCGGGACACTAACATCAATACTTCAGCACCAAAAACCCGGTTTTATGTTTGGTGATACCGTTTACGGTATAATCCAATTGATAAAAATAAGTCCCCGGCAATTGCATTTGCCCGTTTTTGTTGCTGTGCCCGTCGAAGACTTTTGAACTGTTGTCATATCCGTTTGCCTCGTAGATCAATTGCCCGTTCCGGTTCATGATCATTAGCTTATTATCCGGGTATTGGCTGATGTTGTCTATTTGGAGAAAATCGTTTATACCATCCCCGTTGGGTGATACGCCCTGGTGTACCTGTATGCCGTCATCAGCCAGTGTTGGTGTTTCTGTTGTCCCGATAGCTATCGGGATGGTTACGCCGATACCAGTCCCGATAGCTATCGGGACATAGCTGTCGGCGCCACCCGATGCCCGTGTTACCGTCAGGGTATAGGTTTTGGTGGTTGTTCCATTTTGTGCGGTCACTACCGTGGTGATGGTGTTTGATCCAACCGCCAGTGCTATCGGTGCGGTTGTCGTTCCTGATATTACCGTTGTGCCGTTCACCTTTATAGTGGCATTAGCATCGCTGCTGACGGGTGTTAATTTTATCGATGCGGTGGCATTACCTGTACTTATGGTATAGCTGGTGGTGGCGGCGCTAAAGGTGGGCGTTAATCCGCCGATACTTGGCCCCAGCTTTGACAGGGTAGCATTGGTTGAGGGCGCACGGGTAACAGTTACCGTATAGGTTTTGGTGGTGGCGCCATCCTGTGCCGTTACTATAGTGCTGATCACTGTCTGACCGCCTTCGATCAGCGAGATCGGAGCGGTGACCGTGCCTGATGTTGCGGCCGTGCCGTTTACTTTTATGGTTGCATTGGCATCGCTGCTGACGGGGGTCAGCGTCATTGTTGCGGTGGCATTGCTTACACTTAAGGTGTAGCTGGTGGTGCCGCCTGAAAAGGCCGGGGTTAACCCGCTGACGCTTGGCCCCAGTTTGGACAGGTTCGCATTGGTGGATGGCGCACGGGTTACTGTTAAGGTATACGTTTTAGTGGTGGTTCCATCCTGCGCCGTTACAACTATGTTAATTATATTGGCGCCTATATTCAGGCTAATGGCCCCGGATGTCGTGCCGGATGTTACGTTCACACCGTTTACTTTTATTGTCGCTGTTGGATCGGAAGTGGCAGGAATTACAGTTATGGTTGAAATCGTGTTGGCTACGCTGGCCGCGTATATGGTGGTGCCGGCCGAGAAGGCAGGATTAAGCGTGCCAACGCTCAGTTTGATGCTCGAAAGGCTGGCATTGCCTGACGGCGCCCTTGTTACCGTCAACGTATAGGTTTTGGTTGTTGTGCCGTTTTGGGCGGTTACCACCGTTTTAATGGTGTTAGGACCTACCGCTAAAGGAATGGATTCAGAGGCTGTGCCTGACGCTACCGCTGTGCCATTTACCTTCACGGTTGCGTTCACATCACTGGTAGTGGGTGTTAACTTGATAGAAGAAACGCTGTTGGCTACTGATGCTGTGTAAGCAGTGGTTGCCTGGGCAAAGGCAGGGGTTAGGGTACCGGCGCCAATTTTTAACCCGGCAAGGTTGGCGTTGGGTGTTATTGCGATTGTTACCGCAGCCGAAGTGCCGCCGCCAAAGTTATAAGCCGTAGCAGTATAATTCGCAGCCGGGCTTAATGCAGTGGGCTTTCCGGTGATAATGCCTGTATTGCTTGAAAATATTAAACCTGCAGGCAGCGTCGCGCTTAAAAAAAAGCCTCCAACCGGGCTGATTTGTTTTATTTCGTTATTGTCGATATCGGCCACATAAACTTTTCCCGTCGCGTCCACTGCTATTCCCTCGGGCTGTTTGTAACCACCGGCTATATTAAACAAGGCGCTGTTTCCGGCGGGGATCATGTCGACCGAATTGTTGCCTTCATCAGCCACATATAAATTGCCGGCTGCATCTACCGCCACGCCGTAAGGAGCACTAAAACCCGATTTAACCGTTACCGGCGTACCGTTGCCGGCAGGTATCATTTTAATCGCTTTGTTATTGGTATCGGCTACATAAACATTGCCGAATGCGTCAACGGCCACGCCAAACGGATTGGCAAAGCCCGATCCAAGCGGGATGGGGCTTCCGCCGCCGACCGGGATTTCCTCAATAACGCTGGTTCCGGAGTTAGCTACAAATACATCGCCGGCTGCGTCTACCGCTAAACTCCCGCTTATGGTTGAATTGAGCGTAACCGGCGTGCCGTAAGCGCCATTGGTAAAAGGTATTTTCTGAACCAGGCCGCTTATTCCCCCGGATACATAAACATTACCGGCAGCATCGACAGCTATCCCCTGGGGTCCGCTAAACGAAGCTATGGTAACCGGCGTGCCGCCGCGTGCCGGTATTTTTACCACCAGGTTGTTTGCTGAATTCCCGGTATACACATTACCGGCAGCATCTACGGCCACGCCGGGGGCTATAGGAAAGCCCGAGCTTAGTGCAACGGGGCTGCCGCTATAAGCCAATGAGGCAGTATTGGTAACCGTAGGGCTAAGGGCCGCGATAGTGGTATTTATGAGATATGTTTTGGGACTGGCATAGCTAATGGTTACTGCAGGAGGCAGTACAACGCTAATATTTACTATTGCCGGGGTACCGCCGCCATAGTTGTAAGCAGTAACAGTATAATTTGCAGCCGGGCTGACCGCGGTTGGCAGGCCGCCGATGGTCCCCATAGAATTGCTTAGGCTTAAGCCAGCCGGTAAGGCATTGCTGAGAAAGTACCCGCCAGCCGGAACAATCTGTTTTACCAAATTATGCCCTGCATCGCTTACATATACTTTACCCGAAAAATCAACCGTTACCCCTTTGGGATCCCCAAAGCCCGACCCTATGATTTCGGGCGGGCCCGACCCCTCAACAATCAGCTTTACAGCATTATTACCGCTATCGCCAACAAACACATCGCCCAGAGCATCAACCGCTATGCCCGACGGTGCGCTAAAGCCCGATCCGAGGGTAGCCGGCACAAAATTTCCGGGGGTAAATTCCTTCACCGAATTGTTGCCTGCATCGGCTACGTAAATATCACCCGCGGCATCCACGGCAACTGCCGCCGGGCTTTGCAATCCCGACTCATAGTAAAGATTGCCGCCCGCAGCCTTTATCTCCACCACCTCGCCGTCGCCTGTGTCAGCAACGTATACATTCCCGGCGATATCTACAGCTATCCCGCCGACATTGCTGTATCCGCTGCCTATGGTAACCGGCGTATTGGTGCCGGCCGCTATTTTTACAACCGTATTGCCGGCCCCGCCTGATTCGTATACATTACCGGCACCGTCAACCGCTATGCCGGTAATCGGTGCAGTAAGCGTTGCTACGGTGGTGAGGGCGCCCCCTGCGGCAGGTCGTTTTTCAATCGCACCGGTTGTTTCATTCCCTATGTAAACATTGCCCGATGCATCAACCGCAATACCTGCCGAAACGGTAAAGCCTGACACAATGGTCAAGGCACCCGTATTGTATGCGAGAGAGCCTGCTCCGCTGGCTGAGGGTATCAAAGGGCTTATAGGAGAGCCCGCCGTGTAAACCTGCGGACTGGCATAGCTCAAAGTCGGCGATGAAGGCAATACCGTTTTTAAGTTCAATACCGCCGAAGCGCTTTCGAGCGTGTTATAGGCGGTAACGGTATAATTTGTTGCCGGACTTGCCGCCGTGGGTATCCCGGTGATAATCCCGGTGGTATTTGAAAAGCTTAGTCCCTGCGGCAACGCAGGGCTGATGAAATAGCCGCCGGCAGGCGATATTTGCTTTACGGCGTTGTTGTCAACATCGGATACATATATCTTTCCGCTTGCATCTATTCCCAGCCCTTCCGGGGATTTAAAGCCAGTACCTATCACTAATGGAAAATTGCTTCCCACAGGTATCACGTCTACTTCGTTGTTGTTGGAATCGGATACATAAACGTTCCCCGTTGGATCCACTGCTATCCCGGATGGCGCGTTAAAGCCGGACATCAGGGTAACGACAGGGCCACCCGCTATGGGAATCATTTTTACAGCATTGTTATTGGTATCCGCAACATATACGTTGCCTGCCGCATCTACCGCTACCGCCTCCGGGTTTTTAAAGCCCGATCCGATAGTGATAATCGTCCCGCCAACCAGTATTTCCTGTACCGTGCTATTTCCCGAATTAGGGACATAAACATTCCCTGCGGCATCTACAGCTATGCCCCCGGAACTGGCTCCAAGGCCGGTGGCCAAAGTAACGGGCGTGCCATAAGTGCCCCCCGTATAAGGTATTTTCTGAACTTCGCCGCTCATTCCGCCTGATACATACACATTGCCGGCGGCGTCTAATGCCACGGCTTCGGGCGCAACAAAGGACGCGATGGTAACCGGAGTGCCTCCGCCTGCGGGTATTTTAACCACGATGTTGGCAGCGTTATTGCCGACATAAACATTGCCTGCGGCATCCACGCCCACGCCGGGAGATATGGGGAAACCGGAGCTAACCGGAACCGGGGCGCCGCCGTTGATTTGCGGCGGCACGCTACTGCCGCCAGGCGAAAGCGGGCTTATGGCTGTACCCACCGCGTAAGTGTGCGGGCTGCTATAGCTGATGGTGAATGTATTAACTTTAATATTTACCGTCGCGGTTTTACTGCCGCCGGTGTTGTAAGCGGTCACCGTATAATTCGTTGCCAGGCTGCTGGCAGCCGGCGTTCCGCTGATCACTCCGGTGGTATTATTAAAGTTCAGGCCCACGGGTATTGCGTTTATGTAATAACCGCCGACCGGTGTAATTTTCTTGATCGCATTGTTGCCATAGTCGCCCACATAAACATTGCCGGCGCCATCTACCGCAAGCGCATGCGGTGTGTTGAAACCTGAACCTATTGTGGCCGGGAAGCCTGTTCCGGCAGCTATCTCCCTTATTGTACTGCTGCCTGCGTCCGCCTCGAATGCGTTTCCCGAAGCGTCTACCGCAATGCCATAGGGTTGGCTAAATCCCGATGCGATTGTAATGGTGGAGCCATTGGCGGCCAGGATCTCTTTTACTGCGCTGTTGCCATAATCGGTAACGTACACATTACCCGAAATATCTACCGCCACGCCAAGGGGGCCGTTAAAACCTGTACCGATGCTAACCCCGGTACCACCGCCGGCAGGGATCTTTTTTATCGCATTGTTGAAGGCATCGGCCACATAAACATTCCCCGCGGCGTCTACCGCAACACCATATGGCTGATTGAAACCCGTTGCAAACACCGCAGGGCTGGTAGTGCCTGCCGGTATCTTTTTTATTTCATTGTTGCCATGATCGGTTACGTAGACATTCCCGGCCGCATCTACAGCGACCCCGGAAGGGGCGTTAAAACCGGTACCGATAACCGTTCCTGTGGTGCTGCCCGCAGCAAATTTTTTTACCTCATTGTCTGCCTGATCGGCAATGTACAGGTTGCCGGCGCCGTCAATAGCCATTCCGGTGGGTTCGCTGTATGACGACATCAGCGTTAGCGGTGTATTGCTATAAGCGGGAGCGGCTACCCCGCTGCTGGTTGGCGCAAGCGACGTAATGGGTGTGCCCGCAGTGTAGGTTTGAGGGCTGCTATAGCTAACGGCAAGCAAGTTAATAACATTGATGTTTAATGTATACCCGCTGCGGCCCGCGCTATTATACGCCGAAACGATATAACTTGTCAGCGGACTTACTGATGTTGGCGTACCGCTAATAACGCCCGTTGTACTATTAAAGCTTAAGCCCGCCGGTAAGGCGGCGCTTATATAATAGCCGCCAACAGGCTTAATTTCGTTAACCGAACCGGCCGAACCGGAAGTTACATATACATTGCCCGAACCGTCCAGCGCAACAAAGCCAGGTTCACTGATTGAGCCTATAATAACCGTACCGCCGCCTGGCGAAACAACGGATACATTGTTTGTGCCGGCATCACATTCGTACACATTACCAACGGCGTCAACTGCTACGCCGGTCGGCACACTGAACCCCGAGCCTATACTTATGGTACTCCCGCCTGCTGCAAGTATCTCTTTTACCTGGGCAGCCCCGGCATCGGCCACATATACATTGCCCGCAGCATCTGCAGCTATGCCATAGGGGTTCACAAAGCCGGAGCCAATGGCAACCTTAGCGCCGCCCCCCGTGGGGATTTTGTATACCGCTTTGGCGCCGTAGTCGGCCGCATACACGTTACCGGCAGGGTCTACGGCTACGCCGATCACATCATTGAATCCCGATGCGATACTTACCGGCGTGCCGCCGCCCGCAGGAATCCTTGATAACGAAGTGCCGCTGCCATTCACAACATAAACGTTGCCCAAAGCGTCTGCAGCTATCCCGTTTATTTCAACAAAACCGAATCCTACACTTGTCGGTCCGCCTCCGGCGGCCGGGAACTCCTGGACAGAACTGTGGCCCCTGTCGGCTACAAACAAGTTGCCCTGAGCGTCTACGGCAATACCCTCTGGGGTGCTGAAGCCCGACTCCGCAACAACAGAGCCGGCGCTATAACCCGGGCCGGCCACCGTGCCACCGGTGTTTGTTGGCGTAAGCGGGGTAATAGCCACACCAACGTCATAGGTTTGCGGGCCGCCGTAACCGATGATGGGCGCCTGGGCAAATAACCCTGTTTGCGACGACGCGGTTAGCAGCATCCCCGCCGCCAAAATCAATTTCCAGACAGGTTTTATTTTAAAAAATAAATTCCCGGTAAAAGGTAAGGTCTTCATATAATTGCGATAATTAAGATCGATTTGCTAAACAGGCGCATTACTAATTGAGGTTGATTTAAACGTTAACAACCAGCAATAAATTTAACGGTATGAAAAGCGGCGGTAAATAGGATATTTGCCCTATATTGAGGCCAAACGCGACCTGGTAACGGGGCCAGGTAAGCGCAGGGCAATTTTGATGAAGATTAAGGGATTATTTTTAACCCGTTCCTCCTGCCTTAGACGTATCCCGGATCGGGAAAAGAACAAAAAGGTATACATAAGGTATACATAAGGTATACATAAGGTATACATAGTTCAAGAATTTTCAAAATAAATAAATCATAACTTTATATTAATCAATTAGTTATGTTTTTACCGGCAAGGGCAGGGTTTACATTCTTTTTAGCATTCCGGATCATCCGGTTTGCAAAAAGCACCTCAAAGTGCCGGGCTATACAGGGAAATCGCTTTTAAAAAATGGCAAACAAATTACCGCATAGCGACGGGTTTCAAACTAAGCGCGTTCGAAACATGAAAAATAATTGCAGCTACCCTCTTTTTTGCTTGCAAAAGAGAGGGTGAACGAGCGAAGCCCCGTACTTACGGGGTTCGGGTGAGTCAACCCTCTCTCCCGCAAGCGGGAAAGAGGGTAAGGCCACTTATCTACAATTTAGCAGCCAAAAACATTTTAAAAGCGATTTCCCTGATAAGAATCCAAGGATCAGAGACCGGTTGTAAAAAAACTAATCTCTTCCCGATAGCTATCGGGACGCTAACATCAATACTTCAGCAGAATAACCCCGGTTTTATGTTTGGTGATACCGCTTACCGTATAATCCAATTGATAAAAATAAGTCCCCGGCAACTGCATCTGCCCGTTTTTGTTTGAGTGTCCGTCGAACACTTTTGAGCTGTTATCATAACCCTGGACTTCAAAGATCAATTGCCCGTTCCGGTTCATGATCATCAGTTTATTTTCAGGATATTGACTGATATTGTCGATCTGGAGGAAATCGTTTATCCCATCCCCATTGGGTGATACACCCTGGTGTACTTGTATGCCATCTTCAGCCAGTGTTGGTGTTTCGGTTGTCCCGATAGCTATCGGGATGGTTACGCTGATCCCCTTCCCGATAGCTATCGGGACATAACTATCGGCGCCGCCTGATGCCCGTGTTACTGTCAGGGTATAGGTTTTGGTGGTGGTA
>Ga0206949_1169_pt1 | contig 23459 bp, 18 predicted proteins | sample Alteio_BWOrgHeat_40_FD_153240 | JGI IMG/M metagenome (GOLD analysis project Ga0206949, IMG submission 153240) | Enriched cells from forest soil in Barre Woods Harvard Forest LTER site, Petersham, Massachusetts, United States -... | ecosystem: Environmental > Terrestrial > Soil > Temperate forest >...
TGCATGGCGGCAAGCTGAAAAGGGATTTTTATCAGCCATGGGCAAATTATTATTCAAAGTTCATCAAAGCATATGCTGCAGAAAATATCCCTGTGTGGGGCATCACCATTCAGAATGAACCGATGGCAACACAACGTTGGGAATCCTGTATTTATTCGGGCGAAGATGAAAGGGATTTTTTAAAAAATAATTTAGGGCCTACGCTTAAAAAAGATGGATTGGGTAATGTAAAGATCATTGGCTGGGATCATAACCGCGATCTTTTATATCAACGCGCCGGTACTTTATTGAATGACCCCGAAGCTGCCAAATACCTGTGGGGCATCGGCTTTCACTGGTATGAGCCATGGAGCGGCGGCGAGCCGATGTATGATAATCTGAAACTGGTGCATGAAGCATTTCCTTCAACCAATCTTTTGTTTACAGAAGGCTGTAAAGAAGCATTTAAACTCGCGAATGTAAACGACTGGAAACTTGGTGAAAAATATGGCGCCAGTATGATCCATGATTTCAATAATGGCATGACAGGTTTTACCGACTGGAATATTTTATTAGATGAAACCGGCGGGCCAAATCATGTTGGTAATTTTTGTTTTGCGCCGATCCATGGCAATACAAAAACGGGTGAATTGATCTATACGAATGAATATTATTATATCGGCCACTTTTCAAAATTTATTCAGCCGGGTGCGAAAAGAGTAACGAGCAGTGCAAGCCGCAGCCAGTTATTAACTACTGCATTTAAAAACAAAGATGGAAAAATGGTGGTGATCGTAATGAACCAAAGCGATAAATCAACTCCTTATTTTTTGTGGATCAATGGGAAAGCCGCGCAGTTAAGGTCTCCGGCGCATTCGATACAGACCCTGGTTTTCTGAAAAGATGTAAATTTGAAAATTTGAAAATTAACAGTCACGGGTTTGAAGTTGATGTAAAGTAATGGATGCAGAAATAGATTTTGTTAAAGTAGCTGACGGGAAGATCGGGAAAGCAGTGTTGAATGATGAAGGCGAACAGGATGAATTGAAAAAAGTTCACTAAATAAATACCTGCACATAAAAAAATTTTATGAAAAAGATACTTTCATTTATTGCATTGATAACAGTGATCGCATGTTTGCCTGGTTGTGGCGGACAAATGATAATGTCTGATACATCCATGAATCAGCCTGAAGCAGTGAGTTATCAAAAATTTTATGATGAGCTTAGCCCTTACGGCCGCTGGGTAGATTATCCTGGTTACGGTTATGTATGGTCGCCATCAGAAATTGGTTTCAGGCCATATTATACCAATGGTTATTGGGGTAATACTAATTTAGGATGGTCGTGGGTTTCAGAATATAACTGGGGATGGGCGCCGTTTCATTATGGCCGCTGGTTCTATGAAGGAGGTTACGGATGGTTATGGATGCCGGGTTATGAGTGGGCTCCGGCATGGGTAAGCTGGAGAAATCATAATGACTATTATGGATGGGCGCCATTGGCGCCGGGTATGGGTTTGTCGGCTAATGTCAATATACCATTTGAACACTGGGCATTTATTCCGCATGAAAGATTGAATGATAGAAATTTTCGCAACTATGCCGTGGATGAGCACAGGAATGAAGTGATCTATCAGAATTCAACTTTCATCAATAATACCGGTGTAACAAATAATAAGATCAAATACATCAAAGGGCCCGATGTAAATGAAGTGATCAGGTATGGCGGCGGAAAACCGATCAATGCAGTTGTTGTACGCGATCACCCGCAGGCTGCAAAAACAACCTACGATAATACGTCGAATGAAATGCGTGTGTTTAAACCTTCTGTAAAACCGCCGCAGAAAACAGAAGTGATCAAACCAAGACAGGTAACGCCTTATAAAGACCTGCCGCATGATAATGGAAGAAGAGGGACCTTTCCAACGCCTCCGCCAACAGCGCCAACGAATAAACCAACGGAATCGAAACCGGGTGGAAGGAATGGGAATGGTTAGGAATTTGAAAATTTGAAAGTCTGCTGATTTGAAAATTGAAAAAAACTTATCGCGCATTATAAGCCGCAGATTCGCAGATTAAATTGATTTTGTATGCAACGATCTGCGAATCTGCGGCTAAATTTTTTCCGGATACCCGTAACAGGCGGCCAACAATAGCAAGGATTTAAAAATTGAAAAACCCTCACAATCACCATTCAGCAACCAACTGCTAAAGATTGTAAGGGTTTACGAGATGTGCAGAATTTTGGGATTAAAACAATGTATCATTCCGGATAAGGAATATACACTGTTCATATTTCAACATCAGTATTTAAAATTTCCTTTGAAACTTTTTTTGAATGCAAGGAATTCCGGAATAGAAACCTGTTCCACATAACCATTATCGGGATGATAATGTATATACTCCTGGTGATAATCTTCGGCAGGATAGAATTGCGTATAAGGTACTACTTCAGTTACAATTTTTGCTTTATACTTTGTTTGTGCCGACCTGATCGCTGATTCGATAACCTGTTTTTCATTTGCATTGCGGTAAAAAGCGATCGAGCGGTATTGCGTGCCTTCATCATTTCCCTGCCTGTTCAATTCAGTCGGATCCATGCTGGCAAAAAAAGCAGCTACCAATGTTTCGTAAGAAATTTTGGATGGGTCGTAATATACCTGCACCGTTTCTGCATGCCCGGTGCTGCCGGTAGAAACCGTTTCATAATCGGGATGCTTGTCTTTGCCTCCGGCATACCCCGATACTGCATCACGCACGCCAACCAGACTCTGGAACACGATCTCTGCATGCCAGAAACAACCTTCAGAAAAAGTAGCCACCGCTTCATTGGGTGATGGTTTTTGTTTTTCAGGCAAGGGAATTTTTATTGTCTGCGATTGTATGCAGGAAGTAAATAAAATAATGCTGCATAAAGTAACGATCGATTTCATAATATATATTTTCGCGGCGGCTCTGCGCCTCCGCGGTAAAAAACATAACCGCAGAGCCGCTGAGATGATTTAATTAGGTTTAGATGAAGTGGGTGGTTTGCCGCCTTCGGGTACAAAGATCAATGCAGCAGAATTCATGCAATACCTTTTGCCTGTTGGTTCCGGGCCATCATCAAATACGTGTCCGAGATGAGAACCGCTTTTACTGTCAACCACAGCCCATCTTGTTTCGCCGAAGCTGTTATCTTTTACAAGCATCACGGCATCCGGGCTGATCGGCGCATAAAAACTTGGCCATCCTGTTCCTGAATTGAATTTTGCTTCCGAACTGAACAATGGCTGTAAAGTTGCGGCAGAATAGTAAGTGCCTTTTTCATAAAAATGATCATACTTTCCGGTAGTGGCCCTTTCGGTTCCTTCTTCGCGAAGTATATAATACTGTGCGGGTGTTAAACGCGCCTTCCATTCGGCTTCGGTCAACTTCATTGGAAACACTGTTTTAGCAGTTGCCACCGCAGGATCCGGATATTTTTTTGATTTGGTTTGCGCCAGTCCGCAATGCAGGCTGAACACGGCTAATGCAAGAAGCATTACAAAAGGATACTTACGTAAATAAGTCATACGATATTATTTTCTTAGACATACGAAGTTACAACCCCTTCCGGATGTGAAAACCACCGGATTTGTTTTAACATTTTATAAAAGGTGAATATGCCGCATGATTTCTCCTTTTGCATCGGTAAATTTGATATTCAGCAAATCCAACTGTTTTGAATACGATAGGAAACATCATATGGTTTGTTTTTGGCGGATTTATTTCTGCGCTGGGTTATCTGATCGGCGGGATCGTATTGTGTTTTACCATCATCGGTATACCGTTCGGGTTACAGTGTTTTAAAATTGCCGGTTTTGTTCTATGGCCATTTGGCGCAACAGTGGTTACACATGAGAGAAGCGGTGGTTGTTTATACATCCTGTTCAACCTGCTCTGGATCTTTACCGGCGGCCTGTGTATCGCCATCTCACATTTATTTTTTGCATTACTGCTTTGCATAACGGTCATCGGTATACCATTTGCGATCCAGCATATGAAACTGGCATCGCTTGCATTGGCGCCTTTCGGGAAAGATATTGTGTACAGGTAATAAAATTTTATGATCCCGCGAATAAAGATCTGCTGTATCTCTTCAATTGAAGAAGCGAAGCTGGCCATACATTTTGGGGCATCAGCACTGGGGCTTGTAGGGAAAATGCCAAGTGGCCCGGGTATTATCACAGATGAATTGATATACACCATTGCGCAACAGGTGCCGCCACCTGTCGGAACTTTTTTATTAACAAGCGAAACATCTGCTGAAAGCATTATTGCGCATCATCAAAAAGTATCGACCACTACTATACAGATAGTTGATGCATTAAAAGATGGAACCTGGCAACAAATAAAAAACGCATTGCCCGGTATTAAACTCGTTCAGGTAATTCATGTGCTTGATGAAAGATCGGTTGATGAAGCGATTGCATTATCAGAGCAGGTTGATGCATTGTTACTGGACAGCGGCAATCCCCATCTTAAAATAAAAATTTTAGGCGGCACGGGGCATGTGCATGACTGGAGCCTCAGCAGAAAGATCGTTGAACAATCGAAAGTGCCTGTATTTCTCGCAGGTGGGTTGAATGCCGGAAATGTAAAACAGGCAATAGATACCGTGCAGCCGTACGGGCTCGATCTCTGCAGTGGTGTTCGGACCGATAAAAAATTAGATCCGGTAAAACTGGAGGCGTTTTTTAATGCGGCATTGGGTTAACGATATGTAATTACTGCGCCTCCGCGCCTTTGCGTGAAAAAAAGCATGCAAAGGCGCGGAGGCGCAGTTTTGATTTTATTTTGATTTTTCAAACTGAGGGCTCCATTAAAATCAACCCGCTTCTTTTTATCATCGATAAAATGTATATTTCACATACAATTAAATAACGATCTGCCATGAGCAATCCCTCCAATGCAAACAGCCGTAGAAAATTTGTCAAACAAACATTACAGGCCGCAGTAGCATTTACCATTGTTCCTCGTTTTGTTTTGGGCCGCGGTTTTCTCGCGCCAAGCGACCGTATCAATATGGGTTTTGTGGGAACGGGTAAACAGGGCCGCATCCTCTCAAAATATTTCAAAGACCTGGTGTATGTAACTGCGGGCGCTGATGTTGACAAACAAAAGCTATCGTTGTTCCAGGCCAATGTTCAGCAGTATTATGCAGATGCAGCAAATAAAGAAAGTTTTAAAGGCTTCACCGGTTATGCAGATTTCAGAGAAATGCTTCACAGGAAAGATATTGATGCGATCGCTGTTACCACGCCCGATCATTGGCACGCAGTGGTTGCCATCATGGCCGCCAACGCAGGCAAACATGTGTATTGCGAAAAACCTTTGGCACATTCCATCGAAGAAGGAAGGGCGATGGTGAATGCGATGCAAAAAAACAAAGTGACCCTGCAAACGGGAAGTATGCAGCGCTCGTCTGATAAATTCCGAAATGCGGTTAATCTTGTCCGCAATGGTTATATCGGAAATGTAAAAGAAGTACTGGTAAATGTGGGCGATCCTGCCATTGCAGATGATCTTCCCGGCATGCCTGTTCCCGATGTGTTGAATTGGGAAGGATGGGTTGGCCCTGCGGTGATGCGTCCGTTCAATCCAGAGTTGGCGCCACCTGTTGAAAAAGATATTTATCCAAACTGGCGCAACTATAAAGAATATGGCGGCGGCATCTTAAGCGATTGGGGCGCGCATATGTTTGATATTGCACAATGGGGGCTTGATATGGACAGAAGCGGCCCGGTTAAATTTATTCCGCCAACAGACCCAACTGCAAAAAGAGGTTTACAAATGATCTATGAGAACGGCATTGTATTAAAGCATGAAGATTTTGGCAGAAAATGGGCCGTTCGTTTTGTTGGTTCTGCCGGCACATTGGATGTGAGCCGTGAATTCTTAGACACCAACCCCGCCAATATTGTTAGCGCAACAATGAAGGCAAGTGACAAACTCGTTTATAACAGCAACAGCCATTACCAGGATTTTTTAGATGCAATTAAATTAGGCAAGCCGCCTATCTGTGATGTTGAAACAGGCCACCGCTCAAGCAGTTTATGTTCGCTCGCCAATATTGCGTACTGGATGAAACGCCCGCTGGAATGGGATCCTAAGAAAGAACAATTTAAAAATGATGCTGAAGCGAATACGCATGTGAAGGCAAGTATTCGCGGGCCGTGGAAGCTGGTATAAATTTCACGCAAAGGCGCAAATAAAAATAAGGCGCTAAGCTTTGCTCCCTTTGCGGCTTTGTGTGAAAAAATAAAATTAAATATTTGCGTACGGCAAATTCTTCAGGTGATTCGCTTTTAGATAAACAAAGCTTCGCTGTGCATCGATGATGATATTGAACCGTTTTAGAATATCACCGCCGATAATGCTTATTTTCTGCCTGCCGATGGCCCCTTCAAAAAAACCTACAGGCACATCGGTTAATGTTTGATTGCCAATTTTGAATAGCGGTAAGATCGCTTTCTTGTTTTTCAGAACATGGCCGTAAGAGTCTTTCAGTTCTGTTTCTCCTGTAATTTTTAATTTTTCGCTGATCTTATTATCGGCTGTGAACTGGTCATCAAATAAAATACCACCGGAATATCCCGAATGAAGGAGGAATTTATTTTTGAAGACAGTTCCGTTTGTTTCACATTCCGCTTCTAAAAACATATCGCCATTCTTAAATGTCAATGGCAGCTTTTCAAACTTCTTTACTTTACGTGGAAGAGTTGTATGGATCACGATGATGTTTTTATCGAAATCTATCTCTACCGCTTTGTCTTTGAAAAGTTCCAGCCCGAATTTACCATCTGTGTTTCGCCCTGAATTTTTATCTTCCCAAACTTCCAGGTTATTCCATGTTAACTTCCCGATCTGCAGTGAATTATTTTTACTGAGCCGCGAAGAGTTTTCCTGTCCGCCCCAGCTCTTAACGCCGTCAACAGCTGCATCAAAATGCAGGCTTTTTAATTTATGTGTGGCTTCTTCCGTTAAGGTAATGTCGTTAGCTGCTGTATGAAACATTAGATTGACGGTATCCTTTCCATTCAGGATCGCCTGTACGGAAATATTATTGTATGGAGTTAATGTAAAAGGAATGATATACTCTTTTTCCTGTGCAAGGACTGTTTGCCGCATCAAAGTCAAAATTACTATTACATACAATTGGAGTTTGCGCATAAGTTCTGTTTGTTTTTATTGTTGCCGTTATTAACCGATTGAAACATTATAAGCCGCAGATTCGCAGATTGATCTTATATAAACAATCTGCGAATCTGCGGCTAAATTTTTTTCTTGGTATTTATTTGTTCAGTAACCATTCTTTAAAATCTTCAAACGAATTATTCATCTGAATACTGCGTTTTTCTTTTTCAAATAAATATACAGCTGAATCAGGCAGCTTAATCTTTTTACCTGTTATTGCTTCGACCGTTCCGGGAAATTTAACCGGGTGCGCTGTCTCCAGAAATATTCCTTTTTGCTGCGGATGTTGTTGCAGGTATTGTTCCAGTGCATAATAAGCAACAGCTCCATGCGGGTCCAATGTATAATTTCTTTGTTGATATACTCCGGCAATGGTTTGCCGTGTAATATCATCACTCACGGTAAATCCTGAAATTTTTTCCGTTATGTTTTGATAGTTATGTTGAAACAGTTCCAGCACGCGTACAAAATTACTCGGGTTGCCAACATCCATTGCATTGGAAATAGTAGGCACGGCAGTTTTTGATTGATAATTTCCGTTGCGCAAATATTCCGGAACGGAATCATTCACATTACATGCAGCGATAAAATGTTTTACAGGCAACCCGCTGATATGCGCCAGCAAGCCTGCGCAGATATTTCCAAAATTGCCGCTGGGTACCGATATCACAGGCGGTTCATCTTTTTCTTTCCATTGCTGGTATGCAAAAAAATAATACAGCTGCTGCGGCAGCCATCTTGCTACATTAATGGAATTGGCTGATGTGAGCTGGAATTTTTTATTCAGTGCAGCATCCATAAAAGCATCTTTCACCATCGACTGGCAATCATCGAAGCTGCCGTTTACTTCAAGGGCGGTAATGTTTTGTCCGCAGGTAGTGAGCTGCAGTTCCTGCACAGGGCTCACTTTGCCGGATGGATATAATATAATTACATCAACACCATCAACTCCCAGAAAACCATTGGCAACAGCCCCACCGGTATCTCCCGATGTTGCAACCAATACCGTTATTTTATTTTTTTGCTGTTGCGAAAAGTAGCCAAGACAACGGCTCATGAACCTTGCACCTACATCTTTAAAAGCAAGCGTTGGGCCGTGAAATAATTCAAGAGAATAAATATTTTCAGTTACACTTATTAATGGAAATGGAAAATTGATGGTTTCGGAAACAATGCGGTGCAATGATTCATCATCGATCTCGTTACCTATATATGGCTGCATTATTTTAAATGCAAGCTCTTCTTTCGAAACATCATTGATGCTTTTGATGATGAATGGATCAACAGCCGGAATACTTTCAGGAAAATACAATCCTTTATCCGGCGCCTGGCCTTTAATGGTGGCTTCGCGGAAAGTTACATTTGGTGCAGTTTTATTTAGGCTGTAGTAGTTCATTATTTGATGAAGATATTTTTTTACCGGGGAGACGCGGAGGTTAACTCTGCGTCTCTGCGGTTATAATTTACGGGCTGACAAATTTTACGCCTGTTTGATTAATGGTTGTAACATAAGTATGATGCTCCAAAGAAAGTTTTTCATAAACGGAATGCATTTGCTTCTCAACCTGCTTCGCAGTAGTTTCATCTTTACTCAACATAAAAATGGAAGGCCCCGAACCGGAGATACCGCCGCCGAGCGCACCTGCCAGTTTGCTTTGTTGCTTGATCTCATCAAAGCCGGGAATTAAAATACTTCTCACCGGTTCTATCAACACATCTTCCAGCGAGCGGCCGATCAGTTCGTAATTGCTTTGTAAAAGCCCGGCAACCAGGCCTGCAATATTTCCCCATTGGCGTATCGCATCTTTTAATAAAACCTGCTGTTTTAAAATGCCTCTTGCATCAGCGGTTCGGACCTCGATCTGCGGATGAACGATGGTTACAAACAAGGGTGGTGCAGTCAATGAAATAATATCCAGCGGAAAAATAGAACGGATCAGTGTAACGCCGCCATAAATACATGGTGCAATATTATCTGCATGTTTTACACCCGATGCAAGTTTTTCTCCATTCATCGCAAAGCGTACAAGGTCTTCTTTTGAAAACCGCTCATTCAGCAAACGGTTTGCCGCAACTACCGCACCCGCCGCACTCGCTGCGCTGGAACCCACGCCGCTTCCGGGTTTTATGTGTTTGCGGATCTGTAATTCAAATCCAACAGGTTCTGTTATTTCTTCGAGCATCGCAAGTAAAGCGGCGCCGGCAACATTCAATTCCGGTTGTGTTGGCAAATCATATTCGTCTTCATTGATAATAGTTATGCCTGGTTCTTCTTTAAAACTGATCACCATTTCATCGTATGGTTCATTCACTGCAAACCCCAATACATCAAAGCCACAGACCATGTTGGCGATGGTGGCGGGGGAGTGGATGGTAATACTTCCTTTATTACCCCCGGCCCCTAAAGGGGAGTTTAAAAAGTTATTTGTGAAGATTGGTCTCATACATATTGTTTTGATATTCTAGCTCCCCTTCAGGGGCGGCAGTAAGAATAGATACATTTATGCTACTCTAATAATATCCGCAAACACCCCCGATGCCGTTACATCCGCACCGGCTCCCGCGCCTTTTATAACCAATGGTTGTTCGGGGTAACGTTCGGTATAAAATAATACGAGGTTATCCTTTCCATATAAATGATAAAAATCTGATTCGGCAGGAATGTGTTGTAACCCTACGGATGCTTTTCCGTTTTCGTATTTGGCAACAAATTTCAGTTTACAGTTTTTTGCGAATGCCTCGCTGTATAGTTGTTTGAAATGCGTTTCCTGTTTTTCCATTTCGGTATAAAAATTTTCTACGCTTCCTTCAAAACAGGATGCGGGTAAAAAATATTCATTGCTGATATCATCCATTTCCAGTTGCTGCCCCGCTTCGCGTGCAAGGATCATGATCTTGCGCATCACATCGGTTCCGCCGAGATCCAGACGGGGATCGGGTTCTGTGTAGCCTTCCGTTTGCGCCTGTTTTACTATTTGTGCAAAGGGTTTGGTTGCATCGTAATGATTGAATACAAAATTGAGTGTGCCGGATAATACGGCCTGTATCTTATTTACTTTATCGCCACTGCGCAACAGGTCATTCAATGTCCCTATCACAGGTAAACCTGCCCCCACATTGGTTTCGAACAGGAACGCCGCATTGTATTCGCGCGATAATGATTTTAATTTATGATAAGATTCATAATTAGCAGAACACGCGATCTTATTACACGCAACTACCGATACACTTTTTTCAAGCAATGAGCCATATACGCCTGCCACTTCTGCATTGGCCGTAACATCTACAAATACACTGTTACGTAAATTTTTACTGATGATCGATCTAACAAAATCGTGAATGTTACCATTATCTGATCCTGCTAATGCTTCTTTCCAGTTTTCAATATTGATGCCATCTTCATTGAATAATATTTTTTTGCTGTTTGCCAGCCCGATCACCTGTATTTGTAAGCGGAGTGTATCCTGCAGGTATTGAAATTGTTTTTTGATCTGCCCCAGCAATTTCCCCCCCACATTTCCCGTGCCTGCAATAAAAATATTGAGTTGTTTGTAGGTTGTTTCAAAGAATTCTTCATGCAGGACGTTGATGGCTTTTTTTACATCAAATGCCGACAATACTGCAGAAATATTTTTTTCTGATGAGCCCTGTGCGATCGCGCGTACATTGATGCCATTCTTTCCCAATGCGCCAAACATTTTACCGCTGATACCGGGATGGCTCTTCATCTGTTCGCCGACCAATGCCACTATGGATAAACCTTTTTCAACTTTCAGCGGTTCTACTTTACCGGTCTGTATCTCGTAACTGAATGCATGGTCGATCGCGTGTTTTGCTTTATAGGTATCTGCTTCATTGATACCAACACAAATAGAATGTTCTGATGAACTTTGTGTGATCAAGATCACATTCACTGTTTCATTTGCCAATGCTTCAAACAATCTTTTTGAAAAACCCGGAATGCCGATCATCCCGCTTCCTTCCAGGCTTAATAAACTGATGCTGCTGATGCTTGAGATCCCGCGGATAAAACTATCCGTTGCGGCAGATTCATTTTCGATCAATGTTCCATACTCATCAGGCGCAAATGTATTTTTGATCCATACCGGAATATTTTTACTCATTACCGGCTGGATGGTTGGCGGATAAATGATCTTGGCGCCAAAATGCGAAAGCTCCATCGCTTCCTGGTAAGAAATGCGGTTGATGGGTTTTGCATTTTGCACGAGCCGGGGATCGGCTGTCATCATACCGCTTACATCTGTCCATATTTCTAAAACCGTTGCCTGTGTTGCTGACGCGAAAATTGCGGCGGTATAATCTGATCCGCCGCGGCCCAGTGTGGTAATATTATTATTTTCATCGCCTGCAATAAAACCCGGTACCACATATAACTGATATGGATTTTGTTTGAAGTATTCCTGTATCTTTTTTTCCGTGCGCACAAAATCAACCGCTGCATTTCCGTGATTTGAATTGGTAACGATGAGTTTGCGCGCATCAACCCAAACCTGGTTCATCTGCAGCGAATGAAGCTTGGCAGAGATCATCATTGATGATAACAACTCGCCATAACTCACAATGCGATCCCGGGTACGCGGCGATAATTCTCCCAATAAAAAAACGCCATCGCAAATTCCATCGAGTTCATTGAATTGTTGTTTTACTAAACTTAACGTGGCGCTTTGTTGTTGTATGGGAAGTAATTCGCGAACCGTATCGAGGTGCCTGTTCTCCATATCTTTCAGCAATGTTTTATATGCATCATCTGCATTAGATGCAAGTTCGCCTGTTTGCAAAAGCTCATCTGTTACGCCACCGAGGGCAGAAACCACGAGCACGGTAGCTTCTTTATGCGCAGCCGACTGTGCAATAGCGATCACCTTATTGATGTTGGCGGAGTTGGCCACTGATGTGCCGCCGAATTTTAATACCTGCATAATTGTGTTAACTTATTGAATAGACAAATCCTGCTTTTTTGAAAGCAGCTTATATAAGCCCGAAGATGATATGGAAATGTATAACCCTTTACAGGGTCGTAATTGTGGTAACAGCAGTTGTAAACAGTGTAACTGTTTGCAGGTTGGTGATGATATATAACTGCTGTTGCTGCATTAGTTGTTATGTGAGATTGAAGATAGGGAATAATCTGTTTCATTATACAAGGTATCCGAACATATTATCGTTTGGCTTCAGTTCAGTGCAATTGACATGGAAGCGCTTCATATTCTGTAACAGCGCTTCGTAATCTTTTCTTGATTTTAATTCAATGCCTACCAATGCAGGGCCGGTTTCTTTGTTGTGTTTTTGTATGTATTCAAAACGTGTGATATCATCATCGGGGCCTAACACATGGTTTACAAATTCTTTCAACGACCCCGGCCTTTGTGCAAAGCGGATCAGGAAATAATGTTTCAACCCTTCATACTGTAATGATCTTTCTTTGATCTCCTGCATTCTGTCAATATCATTATTGCTGCCGCTTACAATGCATACAACCGTTTTTCCTTTGATCAGTTCTGCATAATCATCGAGCGATGCAATAGATAGAGCGCCAGCCGGTTCAACCACGATCGCATCTTCGTTATACAATTGCAAAATGGTTGAGCATACTTTTCCTTCAGGAACCAAATGCATATCATCCAGTACTTCTTTGCAGATACTGTATGTGAGGTCGCCTACACGTTTTACAGCAGCGCCGTCAACAAACTGGTCAATGTTCTCGAGTGTTACCGGATGGCCGGCTTTTAATGCTTCCATCATAGAAGGTGCGCCTTCGGGTTCTACGCCTATCACTTTTGTTTTGGGTGAAAATATTTTAAAAGCCGAACCTACACCCGCACTCAACCCGCCGCCACCCACAGGAACGAACAGAAGGTCAATATCAGAACGATCCTCTAATATTTCAATACCTACCGTTCCCTGCCCTTCTATAATTTTTATATGATCGAATGGCGGGATGAACACCATACCATTTTCTTCCGTGTATTGTTTGGCGGCAACAGCGCACTCATCATAGTTATCGCCTACCAGCCTTACTTCAATAAACCCTTCGCCAAACATTTTTGTCTGGTTCACTTTTTGGTTTGGTGTGATCACAGGCATGAACACTACACCCTTTGTATTTAGTTTTTTACAACTGTATGCAAAACCCTGCGCATGGTTTCCGGCGCTGGCGCATACCACACCTTTCTGCAATTGTTCCTGCGGCAGGCTGCTCATCATATTATATGCACCACGCAATTTATATGAACGCACAACCTGCAGGTCTTCTCTTTTCAGAAAAACATCACACTGGTATTTGCGCGACAAATTATGATTGTACGTAAGCGGTGTACGGTTCACTATTTTTTGCAAACGATCTTTTGCACTTATAAAGTCGAGTGTGGGTGTTGCTATCATTGATTGATCACGCATGTTGAGAAGATTTTGTTTATTGGTTTATTAGTTTATTGGTTTACCTGTTTCAGTAAACCAATAAACCAATAAACTGCTGCTTATGCTTCTACACTTTCAGTAACCGGCACCTGGTTCTCAGGTCGTAAGCTTCTTACTGTCTTACCCGCCTGCCACATTTCACTATCGTGTAATTCTTTTAATTCGGCTTCTAATTTTTCGCGGTAATCGGCTTTACTGTTGCTTTCAATTGATTTAGCTGCTTCTTTGCCGGCTGCTACGCTTTCATATAATTCAGTGAATACGGGTAAAGTGGCATCACGGAATTTTTTCCACCAATCCAATGCGCCGCGTTGTGCGGTGGTTGAGCAGTTGGCATACATCCAGTCCATTCCGTTTTCTGCAACCAGTGGCATGAGTGATTGTGTAAGCTCTTCCACTGTTTCATTAAATGCTTCCGATGGCGAATGTCCTTTTGCGCGCAGTACCTGGAACTGTGCAGCGAATATTCCCTGGATAGCGCCCATCAATGTTCCGCGTTCGCCGGTAAGGTCGCTGTACACTTCTTTCTTAAAATTTGTTTCAAATAAATAACCGCTGCCAATGGCAATACCCAGCGATACCACTCTTTCAAATGCGCGGCCCGTTGCATCCTGGAAAATGGCGTAACTACTGTTCAGCCCACGGCCCTGTAAAAACATCCTGCGCAATGAAGTACCTGAACCTTTTGGTGCTACTAAAAAAACATCTACATCTTTTGGCGGAACAATACCTGTCTGATCATTATAGGTAATACCAAAACCATGAGAGAAATATAAAGCTTTGCCGGGCGTTAAATGTTTTTTAACGGTGGGCCACATAGCTATCTGCGCGGCATCGCTTAATAAATAACAAATGATGGTTCCTTTTTCAAGCGCTTCCTCTATTTCAAATAAAGTTTGCCCGGGTACAAATCCATCACGAACTGCTTTATCCCAGCTCTTTGAATTTTTACGCTGGCCAATAATTACATTGATACCGTTCTCTTTCTGGTTCAGAGCCTGTCCCGGCCCCTGCACACCATAGCCGATAACAGCTACTGTTTCATCTTTCAAAACCTGCTGTGCTTTTGCAAGAGGGAACTCATCGCGCGTTACTACATTTTCTTCAACGCCACCGAAATTTAATTTTGCCATGATGTTTGTTTGTTGGTTTACTTGTTGATTGGTTTATTTATTACTTCAGCTTTTATTCTTTGGGCAGCTTCGTTGTGTCACTCACTTGTACATTCGGTTCTTTATTCATCAATTGTGTGTTTTATTTTTTTGATTTACCTTTTTGCCCCTGCCCCTAAAGGGGAATGGGAGTTTCATTATTTACTTTTTATAAAAAATCCCTCCCCCTTCAGGGGCGGGGGCAGGAAAGAGAATTACTACATTGTAAACACTTCCGCCTGCCTATCCAAAAATTCATTTTCAATTACTTCTTCACCCGGTTCTGTTTCTTCAAATTCTTTTAGTTTCTCATGAAACCCTTTGCTTTCTTTGATGATGGCAACTCTTGCGCTTCGTACAAACTCGATCAGGCCAAATGGTGCAAGCACATTTACCAGCTTATCCGTTTCTTCGCGGTGGCCGCTGGTTTCAAAAATGGTGTAGTCTTTCCTGATCAGTATGGCCCTTGCTCCATGTTCGCGCAGCAGTCTTTCTACTTTTGCTTTTTCTGTTATTTCTTCTGTGGGCACTTTGTACAAGGCGAGTTCCTGCCAGATGATCTCTTCATTGGTATTGTAATACACTTTCAGCACTTCCACCTGTTTTTCTATCTGGCGCGATAATTTTCTTACCACCTCTTCCGTTTCATTTATCACGATCGTAAAACGATGAATACCCTCCGCTTCCGATGGCGATGTATTCAGGCTCTCAATATTTATTTTTCTCCGCGAGAACATCGTGGCAATACGTACCAGCAAACCGATATGGTTCTCTGTGTAGACTGTTATGGTGAATTCCTGTTTCATAGATTTTCTGTTCTGCAATTATCTTTTCTGCCCCTAAAGGGGTAATAAATTTTCTTGATTTATGCTACTATGTTTCTCCTAACTCCCCTTCAGGGGTTGGGGGTAAAAGAAACAATCTTATTTCAACCTCACCTCACTCACACTACACCCCTGCGGCACCATTGGGAACACATTGTTTTCTTTGCCTACCATTACTTCCAGCAAATAAGATCCATCATGATTGAGCATGGTTTGCAATGCTTCATTCAGTTTTTCTCTTTGGGTTATTTTTTGTCCTTCTATGCCATAACCTTTTGCTACCATTACATAATCCGGGCTCGCGATATCAACAAATGAATAACGTTTGTCGTTGAACAACTGCTGCCACTGGCGCACCATGCCGAGGAACTCGTTATTCAGTATCATGATCTTTATGTTTACGCCGGTTTGCAGAATAGTTCCGAATTCCTGTATCGTCATTTGAATGCCGCCATCGCCGATCACAGCAACAACCGTTCTTTCGGGCGCGCCGAATTTTGCGCCGATGGCCGCTGGTAATGCAAAGCCCATGGTACCTAAACCGCCGGAAGTAATATTGCTTTTTGACTGGTTGAATTTTGCATACCGGCAGGCAACCATCTGATGTTGCCCAACATCTGTAACAATGATCGCATTGCCATCAGTGAGTTCATTCAGGTTGCGGATCACTTCGCCCATCGTTAATTTCTCTGTAGTTGGATTCAGTTCGTCGAAGATCACTTCCTTGTTTTCTTCTTCATCACATGCCCGGAATTTTGCGAGCCATTGCGGATATATTTTTGTATCAACAGCTTTGGTAAGCAATGGCAATGTTTCTTTACAATCGCCCCAAACACCTACCGTTGCTTTTACATTTTTATCAATTTCAGACGGATCAATATCTAGGTGAATCACTTTCGCCTGTTTGGCATATTTATCAAGCCTTCCCGTTACACGGTCATCAAAGCGCATCCCGATCGCGATCAGTACATCACATTCATTCGTCAATAAATTCGGGCCGTAATTTCCGTGCATGCCGAGCATACCAACATTCAATGGATGGTCGGTTGGCAATGCACTCAATCCAAGTATTGTCCATGCTGATGGTATACCGGCTTTCTCAATAAAACATCTGAATTCTTTTTCCGCTTTTCCCAATATCACACCCTGTCCAAAGATCACAAATGGTTTTTTTGCTTCATTGATCAGCTTTGCCGCTTCAGCTATGTATTCTTTTCGTATAATCGGTTTGGGGCGATAACTGCGTATATGATTACACTTTGTATACCCATCATAATTAAATTTCTGTATCTGCGCATTCTTTGTGATGTCGATCAACACCGGTCCTGGCCGCCCGCTTCTGGCTATATAAAATGCTTTAGCCAGCACCGCTGGTATTTCTGTTGCATCCGTAACCTGGTAGTTCCATTTGGTAACCGGTGTGGTGATATTGATCACATCTGTTTCCTGAAATGCATCTGTTCCCAGTAAATGCGCAAAAACCTGGCCGGTTATGGCAACCAATGGCGTGCTGTCTATCATTGCATCGGCCAGGCCCGTTACTAAATTTGTTGCACCAGGGCCGCTTGTTGCAAACACCACACCCACTCTTCCCGATGAACGCGCATAACCTTGCGCAGCATGAATTCCGCCCTGTTCATGCCTTACTAAAATATGTTTCAGTTTATCATTGTAATCATATAATGCATCATAGATAGGCATAATGGCGCCGCCGGGATAACCGAAAACAGTATCCACACCTTCCGCGATCAATGCTTCCAAAACTGATTGTGACCCTGAAAGCTCATCTCCTTTTTCTGAGGAAATTATTTTCGGGTCAGGCAGTGTGATCGTTTTTAGCTCTTCGATTGTATCCATACAATTCGTTTTATTTTTTTATTTTCTGCCCCCACCCCTAAAGGGGAGAAAGAGTTTATTTTTTATATCTCATCTGTTACACAACCTTGTGATGCATCTTTTACACACTGTGCATATTTGAACAATACTCCTTTGGTTGCTTTTAATGCAGGTTGTTTCCAGCTTGCTTTTCGTTTGGCAATTTCTTCTTCAGATATTTTCAATGTCATTTTTTTGGTGGCCACATTTAATTCTATCACATCATCATTTTTTACCAATGCGATCAGTCCGCCTTTGTATGCTTCGGGTGTAATATGTCCCACCACAAACCCATGCGTGCCGCCACTGAACCTGCCATCTGTGATCAATGCTACACTCTTACCCAAACCCGCGCCGATAATAGCTGATGTGGGTTTCAGCATTTCGGGCATACCAGGCCCTCCTTCCGGCCCAACATATCTGATCACCACCACATCGCCATGTTTTATTTGTCCCGAATTGATCCCGTTGATGAGGTCATGTTCACCATCAAACACCCTTGCGGGGCCCTCGAACAACTCACCTTCTTTGCCGCTGATCTTGGCAACACTTCCGCCTTCTGCGAGATTACCGTATAGAATTTGTAAATGGCCTGTTGCTTTTAGCGGCGTTTCTACAGGCAAAATAATTTTCTGCTGATCAAAATCAAGGTCAGGAACTGTTGCCAGATTTTCTGCAATGGTTTTTCCGGTTACTGTTATACAATCACCATGCAGCATTCCTTTTTGTAATAAATATTTCATCACCGCAGGTACGCCGCCGTATTGATGGAGATCCTGCATCAGATATTTTCCGCTTGGTTTAAAATCTGCGAGTACCGGGATCTTATCACTGATGATTTGAAAATCATCCTGTGATAGTTTCACGTCCACGCTTTTTGCCATAGCTATCAAATGCAATACTGCATTGGTGCTTCCTCCCAATATCATCACCAGTGTAATGGCATTTTCAAAAGCTTTGCGCGTCATGATATCTTTTGGCTTGATATCTTTTTCTATTAAATAACGGATCGCTTTGCCGGCATCTTTGCATTCTTCCTGTTTCTCATCGCTTAATGCCGGATTGGATGATGAATACGGCAAACTCATACCCAACGCTTCAATAGCCGCTGCCATTGTATTTGCAGTGTACATGCCGCCGCATGCACCCGCACCTGGACAGGCATGCTGAATGATACCTTTAAAATCTTCTTCACTTAAATTGCCCGCGAGTTTTTGCCCGAGCGCTTCAAATGCAGATACGATATTCAGATCCTGCCCTTTGTAATGCCCCGGTGCAATGGTTCCGCCATACACCATGATCGACGGGCGGTTCAATCTTCCCATCGCCATAATAGATCCCGGCATATTTTTATCACAGCCCGGCAAAGCAATTACTGCATCATAATATTGTGCGCCGCAAACCGCTTCAATCGAATCTGCAATAATATCGCGGCTCACCAATGAGTAACGCATGCCATCTGTTCCGTTGCTCATGCCATCGCTCACGCCGATCGTGTTAAAGATCAATCCCACCAGGTCATTATCCCAAACACTTTGCTTTACCAGTTTCGCAAGATCATTCAAATGCATGTTGCAGGTATTGCCATCATAACCCATACTTACCACACCTACCTGTGCTTTTTTCAGGTCATCATCTGTTAAACCAATGCCGTAGTACATAGCCTGTGCAGCAGGTTGCGTAATATCCTGTGTAAGTATTTTGCTGTATTTATTTATTTCGCTCATTATTTTAGTTGGCAGTTGATAGATGACAGATAACAGTTAATTTTTCTAACAACTGTCATCTGTCAACTAACATCTATTTTGTTATTCGTTCATCATTTTATTTTATCAGCTGTATCTCTTTATTCGTCTTCGTTGTGTCACTCACTTGTGCTGCAGCGACTTTACTCAACCCGAATATTTTTTTTCAGATGTAAGATGAGAGATGACAGTTGACAGGTGATTTTTCTAACAACTGTCATCTATCAACTAACAACTATTACTCTATCCCCGAAATTTCATTCGCTAAAACCTGCTTATTCTCAACGATCAGATTTTTATAAGCATCCTGCACCAACTTACTCACCGTGTTCTCCCATGGCACAGTAAATAATTTATCATCTAATGATTTTAATCCGATCACTTCTGCAGCGGTGCCGCAGAAAAAAGCAGCATCGGCTCCATACATGTCTTCTTTGGTAAACATCTTTTCTTCTACGGGAATATTCAGTTCATCACATATTTCAAGAACGGTTGCGCGTGTTATGCCTGTTAAAATATTTCCGGCAGCAGGTGTAAACAGTTTGCCGTCTTTTTCATAGAATACATTGGCTCCGGGCGCTTCGGCTACATAACCATTCATATCGGTTAACAATGCTTCATCAAAACCTTTTGTCTTTGCTTCCTGGCTCGCGAGGATAGAGTTTACATAATGCCCCGTTGCCTTGGCATGTATCTTAAACCCTTTGGGATTGGGCCTTTCAAAAGAAGAGGTCATGATCCGCAATAATTTATCGCCTAAAAATGCCCCCATCTCCCATGCTTCAATTATAATAAACGATTCTGCATTCAGGCTGAATGTCATATTCGCCGGCGCATATACTACGGGGCGTATATAAGCATCCTGCAAATTATTTTTTTGCAACAGTTCATAGGTGATCTCTGTCAGTTCTTTCGTGTTATACGTATACGGCATGTTCAGTGCTTCCGCTGAAATTTTCAGGCGGTCGTAGTGTTCCGTTGCTTTAAAGATTTTTGTTTCGCCTGAAACGGTCTTATATGAACGGATACCTTCAAAAACTGCATAACCATAATGAAGCGACTGGCTGTAAAGATCCATTTTGGCTTCTGATGCTTTTACAAAAGAACCGTTGAGGTATACCATAGTGTTCGTGTTATAATAATTTGCCATACTGTTGTTTTTAGTGCCTGTTTATTAATGGTTATAAAAAATAAAGCCCCGCCTTTTAGAGGCGGGGCTTATATGCTGAGTATTTTATTACTATATAAGGTCTCCTCCTCCATGCAGTGCAGGAATAATAATGATCATCACAATAATGACTATTGTGTTAATGATATTATTACTATTGATGCTGCGCTTAGACATAGAGAATCCGTTGAAACGAAAATACGCACACCATTAATATAAACAAAGAACTGTAGTAACTATTTTATATAAACCTATTTTTTATAGGCCATTGTTAGTGATCAAATGATCGTTGACCTGTTCAGGCTCGCATTGTTATTTCCGGTATCGCTGTCTGCATTTCTTTCAATATGATCCGTGATCAGGTCGCCGATCGCAGTAGTTGAGTAATTATTGATCGGGTCGATATCTTTCGAAACAAACCCGTTTGATAATGTCCATGCCACTGCTTCCCGTACTGCTGTTGCTTCATTGGCCAGTTCAAAATAGTCGAGCATCATTGCTGCTGATAAGATCGAACCCAGCGGGTTGGCAATATCTTTTCCTGCGGCCTGCGGGTAAGAGCCATGTATCGGTTCAAATAAAGAAGTTTTATTTCCAACAGACGCAGATGGCGCCAAACCCAATGAACCGCTTAATACGCTTGCTTCATCGCTGATGATATCGCCGAACATATTTTCGGTTAATACCACATCGAACTGTGCGGGGTTGAGAATGATCTGCATGGCTGCATTATCAACAAACATATAATCAACCGAGACATCACCGTATTGCGTTGCGATCTCCTGCACTACTCGGCGCCACAGCCTGGATGTTTCCAACACATTGGCTTTATCAACCAGCGTTAATTTCTTTTTTCTTTTTTGTGCATATTGAAAAGCAAGATGCGATACCCTTTCAATTTCCTGTTTGGTGTATACACAATCATCAGATGCGCGTGTCTGATCTTCGCTCAATTCTTTTTTTCCAAAATAAATACCGCCGGTCAGTTCGCGGAAGATCACAAAATCAACGTTCTTCAACTGTTTACTTTTTAACGGCGATAAATGTTGCAATGCCGTGTAAGTGCTGATGGGCCTGATATTGGCAAACAACTGCAATTCTTTACGCAACTTTAATAAACCCTGCTCGGGGCGCACTTTGGCAGCAGGGTCATTATCATATTTCGGGTGGCCGATCGCACCAAATAATATGGCATCGCTCTGCATACAGGTAACGATGGTTTCATCCGGCAACGGATTGCCGGTTTTATCAATTGCATCTGCGCCCATAATGCCATATTTGTATTCGAACACATGCCCAAAACGCTGGCCGATGGCATTCAATACTTTTATGGATTGCTGCGTTACTTCCGGGCCGATGCCATCTCCTAATATTACTGCGATCTTTTTTTCCATCCTGTTTATAATTAAATTTTTTATACTACTGTTTGCATCATTATGATTGTGCCATCTGCATTTCAAATGCTTCTATCTGTGGTTTATGATTGATCAGGTAATCAATATCATCATACCCATTCAGCAAACATGTTTTTTTATACGGGTTGAGTTCAAACATTTCTGCTGCACCTGTTGCATCTATCGTGATCGTTTGCTTTTCAACATCAATGGTGATCGTTGCATCATTCTCAAGTGCGAATAGTTTTGCTAAAAAATCATCGCTCACTTTTACGGGAAGTACGCCGTTGTTCAATGCATTGTTCTTAAAAATATCTGCGAAGAAGCTTGATACTACTGCCTTAAATCCATAATCCTGTAACGCCCAGGCCGCATGCTCCCTTGAAGAACCACAGCCGAAATTTTTTCCTGCCACCAGGATCTCACCGCTGTATGCCGGTTGATTCAAAACAAAATCCGTTTTAGGTTTTGTTTCATCATTGTTCTCATAACGCCAGTCGCGGAATAAATTTTTTCCAAAACCATCCCTTGTCGTTGCTTTTAAAAAACGCGCAGGAATGATCTGGTCCGTATCTACATTCTCCATAGGTAATGGAACGAATGTGGTTTGTATATTTTTGAGTGGTGTCATTTTTTTGCGTTTTGTTTTGGGATTTTCTTTTTTGCCCCTGCCCCTGAAGGGGTTCTTTTTTTCTAACGAAAGAACCTCCATCTCCCCTTTAGGGGCGGGGGCAGTATAGATATCTCACTCTAAAGTTCTTACATCCGTCACCACTCCCGTAATTGCTGCTGCTGCTGCAGTTAACGGGCTTGCCAATAAAGTTCTTGCCCCTGCACCCTGTCTTCCTTCAAAATTTCTGTTGCTGGTGCTGATACAATATTCGCCGGCGGGGATTTTATCTTCATTCATTCCCAAACATGCGCTGCATCCAGCCTGTCGTATTTCAAACCCTGCTTCGCGAAAAACTTTATCAAGCCCTTCTGCCTGTACCTGCTTGGCCACCTGTTGTGATCCCGGCACGATCATCACCTGCACATTTTCGTTTTTCTTTTTTCCTTTTACGAGCCCGGCTACTAAACGCAGGTCTTCGATACGCGAATTGGTACAACTGCCGATGAATACATGCTGCACGGCCATTCCCAATAATGGCTTGCCCGCTTCGAGGCCCATGTACTCCAATGCTTTGATGATATTTTTTCTTTCGCCTTCATCGGGTATAGAATCTGTTACCGGTATCAATGCATTGATCGCGATGCCTAAACCGGGATTGGTTCCATATGTGATCATCGGTTCTATCTCTGCTGCATTGATATTTATTTCATGGTCGAATACGGCATCTTCATCGCTGTATAATTTTTTCCACTCGGTTATTTTTTCATTCCATTGTTGCCCGCCCGGCGCAAACTGCCTGCCTTTCATATATCCGAATGTTGTTTCATCCGGCGCGATCATGCCGCCTCTTGCACCCATTTCAATGCTCATGTTACAGATCGTCATCCGCGCCTCCATGGATAATGACCTGATCGCCGAGCCCGCAAACTCAACAAAATAGCCCGTTGCGCCGCTCGATGTGATTTTTGAAATGATATAAAGGATAATATCTTTTGATACTACACCATTCTGCAACTCACCTTCAATGTTAATACGCATTGCTTTCGGTTTTGT
>Ga0206949_1044_pt2 | contig 23323 bp, 22 predicted proteins | sample Alteio_BWOrgHeat_40_FD_153240 | JGI IMG/M metagenome (GOLD analysis project Ga0206949, IMG submission 153240) | Enriched cells from forest soil in Barre Woods Harvard Forest LTER site, Petersham, Massachusetts, United States -... | ecosystem: Environmental > Terrestrial > Soil > Temperate forest >...
CCCCTGTTGGCTTGATCTACAAGTACTGGAAACCCATTACCGGATTCTTTGGCCGGCTGTGGGATGGTGTGCAGGCGGTTTTTGCAGTGGCCGGGCAGGCGGTAAAAAATATACTGTTGCGTCTGACACCTGTTGGCTTGATCTACAAGTACTGGAAACCCATTACCGGATTCTTTGGCCGGCTGTGGGATGATGTGCAGGCGGTTTTTGCAGTGGCCGGGCAGGCGGTAAAAAATATACTGTTGCGGCTTACCCCTGTTGGCTTGATCTACAAGTACTGGAAACCCATTACCGGATTCTTTGGCCGGCTGTGGGATGGTGTGAAAGCAACATTTACCGGAGCGTTTAACTGGATATGGAATTTTGGCAGCAGGTTTGTGAAAGCTGGTGAGCATATAATTGAAAATATCATATCGGGGATTACCAATAAAATAGCTACGATAAAAGAAAAGATGAGCCAGGTGGCCACGGCTATACGGGCTTATCTTCCATTTTCCCCTGCAAAGGAAGGGGCTTTGCGGGACATACACCGGGTAAGGCTCATTGAAACCATTGCAGAAAGTATCAAGGCCGCGCCGCTGGTGAACGCTGTACGTGATGCAATGGCACAAGCGCGGGCGGTGATGCAGTTTTCTTTGCCAGTGGCCCTGAACCCGGCTGCCGGTATGAACGGGATGCTCAATACTTTAACTGTAATGACTACCAGGCTACAGGATATACTAAGCCTGTACAAGCAATTTGCAGCGGTGCAGGCTGTACCACCCACATTTGTAAGCAGGGGTGGTAATCAATTCACGCCGTTTGGCAATACTGAAAATAGTTTCAAAGCGGGTAACAGTGATCATACTATCAACATGAAACCAATGTTTAACCTTACGGTGAACCTGTATGGCGGCGCTACAAAAAAGGATGCAACGATGTTAGGCGATGAAATGGAAAGGCAGTTTGATAAAATGATGAAAAAGTGGCAGGCGAATAAATCACGTGTAAGCTATGCGACATGACGGGATGCTCGACAAAGAAGCGGCGGTATAAGAATGACATTGATGCACAGCAGGCGCTAAACGAAATAAAAAAGCGGGCGGCACGTGACAAAGTACCCATCAGGTTTTATCCATGCAGCTTGTGCAATGGCTTTCATCTTACCAGCAGTCCGGGACACAATGGTAAACCAAAGGAATTGAAATTGTATAAACTGTTTTTAAAATATCTGCATAAATGAGAAATGAAGTAGAAAAATTGTACGTACAGAAACAAATTGCCTGGATGAAGCAAACGGAGCTTTCCATAACTGACAGCAATATCCGCATTGACTTTCTAAATAAGCAAAATGATATTAATAACCAGCTTATAGAAGTAAATAAGCAGCAGTTGCATTGGGATACTGAAATGCTGGAAAAGAGCCGGAAAGAGTTTAATCAATGGTTAGCGGACAATCCTGAATAATGTTTGCACAGCTTGGAGATATAGTATTTGAACCGCTTGTAGGGTTTGATTCCGTGAGTGATACGGATGATACTACCATTGCCATGTACAACGGCATCAGCGGGAAGCCGCTGCCTGTATTCATGGCTCCCGGATTGCGGCAAATAACATTGGGTATCAGCCTGCACCAGCGATTTATTATAGTAAAGCAGGCACGTATACAGTTACGGGCGAATAAAGACCAGGGAGATATATTAACACTCACGTGGGGCACCGGGGATGTTGAGGGTCAATTCCTGATACAGAGCATAGGTACGGAGCTTGACGAAATGGATACAATGGGTAATGTGTTTGGCTGCAAGCTGACAGTGACACTGTTGGAAGTGCCGGACGGGTTTTTATATGCCAGTAAACAAGGGAGTGCCTATAAAGCAGCATTCGCGGCAAACCCAAAGGCGTATCCACCTGTTGTGTTTAAGCCACCTGTACCAGCCAAGCCTAAGCCGTGGCAAGTGTTCACCGGGTATGTGGATGATGCTATCAATGTCGCCGGTATGATAGATGCACTTAGTTACGGCGGCCAGTTCCCTAACCTGGGTAGCAGCTTAGGGGCAATCATTGGTAATGCAGACGCTAACATGGCCTTGATGCAGGACAATTTTGCTACGTGGGGCAGTACGTATGATATGGATGATATAACAAGCGAAATGGGTGATGTACGCACGGCACTTACCACATTGGGCGGTATAAATCCTGTAACAGATCCTGTGAATTTCAAAGCAGCAAATAAAATTTACCAAGCCGCTAACCGGTTGGTTTGTTTTTAATTTTTATGTATGGGTAGTTTTTTATTATTAGCACGGCGGGAAACGAGAAACCCAGTATTGATACGTCAAGCTGATTTGCCGTTGCCACCGTTGAATATGCGGGTGTTGTTGCGGCCTGCTATGAAATGTGATCTTACCGGTGTTCCATCACCGCCTTTGGCACGTGGCTCATACGGGTTTCAAATTAATCAGGATACGCGCGGCGGCTCATGGCCGGCGTTCATTAATTTTTATGCTTTACAAACAACCTGGCTGAACGGCAATTTACTTGGTAGTCGGAATGATTCAGCCATCCATAGTGGACTTCCTGTAGCAGGTACCCCACCGGTCATTCCTTTTACCAACATGTTGAGCAAGACAATAAATTACAATTTTAATCTTTCCGGCATCACTGATTATTTTTGGAATCCAAACCAAATCATCTTACCTACCCCAAATGGTACCATCATGTTTGCTGATGTTGTTGGCAATTTGGCATGGGTAAGCCCTGTTATTGTGGGTAGGCCTGCTAATGCGTTCATGGAATACTATGCACCCAGCATACAGTGTGATTTCGTTTCAACTGATGGTTACACCTGCACTATGAGATTAACCAGGCAGCATAATGGCGGAGCAATCATAGATACAGTGACAACAGGCGCGTTAACTATGCAATGGATTAACGATGCTGCCTACGGCTACCCTGACCCTGCTAATCCGGGTAACAGCAACATTGTCTTGGTGACAAAGCCAGTGGGGAAATACAATTTTGGCGTACACTGCATTTATACTGACATAACTGGCGGACTGGGTGTATATGACTGTTATAGTGAAATGGCTATGGCCGTTGAAATATTTTAAATATGGTGTTTACTACTGTTACTGTATATGATGGGGAAAGATGGGACCAGGTAGCTAACCGGGCTTACGGGGATGCCACGCTTATGCGTATGATAATCGATGCGAACCCTACTGTAGGCATTACAGACAAACTAGAGGGTGGTACCATACTGGTAGTTCCTGTCATCAATGGACAGCCGGCCACTACCAATTCATCAGATGTAGCACCATGGAAAAGATAAAACTGTATGGATAATCCGGTAAAAGCTGACTATGATATTACCTATGAGGGTAAGGACATCACACTCGATTTGCAGGGTGAGGTGGTAAGCGTCATATACAGGGATAAGACAGCGGGTGAAGCTGATGAGCTGACGCTGAACATAAAAGATGAGCAACACAAGTGGAAAGACAGTTGGAATCCTAAAAAGGGAGATACTATAATTGCTAATATAACAAGTGGGAGCAATCAATTACAATGTGGCACTTTCACCGTTGACAATCTTTCATTCACCGGTAACAGGGAGGGCGGCCACATGCTTTGTCTTCAGGCTCTTAGCGCGGGAGTAAAAACGGCGGTAAGAACTAAGACGAGTTTCGCACATGAAGGCAAAAGCCTGAAGGCTATTGCTGAAAAGATAGCAGATAAATACAACTACAAAGTACAGGGCATCATACATAATTACTCCATCAACCGGGTAACACAATTTCATGAAACAGATATTGAGTTTCTGCACCGGGTGGCGCTGGAGTTTGGATATATGTTCACTCTACGTGGGAATATCCTTGTATTTAGCTACCTGCCTGAATTGAATATGGGTGATGCTGTAGTAACTGTTGACTTTGGTGATATTATAACTGACTACAACATTATTGACAAGGTAGCAGGTATATATGTGCGCGGGCAAAACAGGTACCATAACAGTAAGGAAAAGAAGTTATACGATAGTCTTGTGGCGGCGGGCGCTAATCCCAGCGCGGACGTACTAAGAAGCATAGACCATGTTGATAATGATGAGCAGGGTTTGTACAAAGTGGATGGCAGAATGTATAAAAAGAACCTGGAGCAGGTTGAAATAGATGCAACCTTTCCGGGCAATGTGCTTTGTGTGGGTGGTGTCAATGCCAGTCTTACGAACTGGTTTAATTACAGCGGTAAATACCTTGTAGGTGAAAGTACGCACCAGGTGGACAGGGAAAATAATTACACTACCAGCGCTCAATTTAAGAAGATACTGCAAAATGCAGCTACAGGAAACGCGCCGGGTGATAAAGTGGGGTATTCGTAAATAATAACAACATGGATGGTGTACACTTAGTTTATGGGTTGGTAACTGAATGGAAAGCAGGCTTTGCCCGTGTGCAGCTCCCAACATACGATGATGGTGAGGGTAACGGCATTGTGACCGATTTTTTACCCATCATCAAATTGAGATCATTTAATGATGATGAGAATTGGCCGTATGAAGTAAATGAGCAAGTGGCCTGCATGGTAGATAGATTTTGCAAAACTGGCGTTATACTGGGAGCTATCAGCAGTGACGCAGATCCTGCGGATGCGGATGCAGCCGTAGGAAAATGGCGTAAGAAATTCAGCGATGGCACCGTAATGGAGTATGACAAGGGTGCACACAAATACACGCTCAATATTACAGACAGCAGCGGTGAAATGGATATGCTGGTAGGAAGTAAGACCAGTGTGATCATTAAAGATGTAAATGTGCAGGTGACGGCCAATGCTACTACTGTTACTGTTACAGATGGTCAGATTGAAAGCAAAATAAACAATACGAAGCTCACTATTACAGATGGAAATGTAGATGTAAAGGTGAATTCTGTTGAGCTGGCAATTGATGGCACCGGGGGCAAGGTAGATGTAAAGGACGGCGCGGGCGGTGAACTATCAATGCAGGCGGGCATTTTCACCATAAAGAACGGATCTGCTGACCTGGGTGCAATACTGACTGATATACTTACCAACCTTCAGGCACTAACAGTACCAACCGGAGTAGGACCAAGCGGTCCGCCTATTAATCTTGCCGCTTTTGCGGCGGATGCTGCAAAGGTTGCTTTGCTATTATCATAGTTTTTTTAATTGTTTAATCATAAAAATTTACTGCAAGATGAGAAGTTTACTTATTGTAATGATGTTATTGTTATCTATGAACACGATGGGGCAATTTGCTTTGCGAAAAATCACCATTAATGGTGTGCAACAGGATTTGGGAGCGGATAGATCGTGGACGGTTACGGGTGATAGTACACAATCACCGTTGTGGAATGACACGCTTTCGTACAGGCGCGGTGTAGCCACACCATGGTTTGTGGATAGTTTGGTACAAGCTCTTGTATCAGGTGGCGGTGGAGCTGTTACATCAATAACAGCGGGGACCGGTCTTTCCGGCGGCACCATCACCAGTAGTGGAACAATTTCAATGCCCAACGTAGGCACACCCGGAACGTATGGGAGTGCTACACAAGTTCCTGTTATTACTACAGATGCACAAGGGCGTGTAAGCAGTGTTACGAATACTACGATCACATCAGGTGCCGTCACTTCTTTTAGTTCGGGCAATTTATCACCTTTATTTACTGTATCGGTAGCAACGGCCACTACTACCCCATCTGTAACTTATACGCTGACAAATGCCGCCGCGCACAAGTTTTTGGGCAATTTTACAAGCTCATCAAGTGTACCGTCTTATAGTTCACCTATAATGGCTTCAGCGGACTTTCCTAATCAAGGCACTACAACAACCGTTTTGCACGGAAATTCAAGTGGTAACCCTTCATGGGGAGCTATTGCATTGGCCACGGATGTTAGCGGTAATCTACCTGTCAATAATCTCAATAGCGGTACTTCAGCATCATCTACAACATTTTGGCGCGGGGATGGCACCTGGGCAACTCCTGCTGGAGGCGGAGGCGGTGTTACATCAATAACAGCCGGTACCGGATTATCCGGGGGTACTATCACCACTACAGGCACCATATCAATGCCTAATGTGGGTACAGCCGCAACCTACGGTAGTGCTACACAGGTGCCGGTAATGACAACGGATGCACAAGGCCGGGTAAGTAGCGTTACAAATACCTCGATTACAGCAAGCGGCTCACTGCTAAATAGGCAAATATTGACAGCAGGCACGTTATATACCCCAACTGCGGGGACCAATTCGGTAATACTGGTAATGGTAGGAGCTGGAGGCGGTGGAGGCGGTGTACGTGGTACCGTGAGTACATCAGGTGCATCGGGCGGCGGCGGTGCCGGTGGTTTATTAATGGTAATGGTTACTAGTATATCAGGCTCTTATAGTTACTCCATAGGAGCTGGTGGTATAGGCGGTGCAGGTGGTGTGCCAAATAATGGCGGTATAGGTGGTAATACCACATTTACAAATGGTGCTACTGTATATACAGCTAATGGCGGGGGTGGTGGTACTGCAATGACTTCATCAGGCACACTACAAGTTGCAGCGGGCGGGAATGGTGGTACAGTATCTACTAATGGTGATGTTAACGGAGCTGGTGAACCTGGTAGCCCCGGTATAACAATAAGCTCAACAGGTGGTGTATCAGGTAACGGCGGCTCAACAGGGTACGGCGGCGGCGGCCAATGTAAGACAACAGATGCCGCGTTAGGTAATTCAGCGGCTGGGTATGGTGCAGGTGGTGCAGGTGTGATGCGAACGGTAGGTGCCAATGGTCAAGGTGGCAACGGAACTACTGGTGTTATTATCGTGTATGAGTACAGGTAGTCCGAAATGTCGATACAGAGCCGATTTTCCATGTTTTGGACATTTCCGCGCCGTGGAAAGTCATGGGTCCTTCCTGACCATAAAATTATGCGACTACTCGGAGTTGCAGTTTATCGCTAGCGACTATCAAAAAAAGAAGTTACCATCTTTTGAAAGATGGTAACTATGCCATTGTGTCACTTTTCAGAATGGTAACCATATTGTGTGTTGGATGGGGTAAGCGAATTGTACTAATTCAGGATATAATATTGTGCGGGCGGCTGAATGGCACAGGTGGCTTTTGCCACTTGTGCCGTGCGATGCTACGAGGCTGGTGAAATGGCTGTAGCAATAGTGAAGTGAAGCAGTAGCGTAGCAGCGGGACATGCAATGTCCCGCTATGCGGAGCCTGCTGAACGGAATGGATGCGTAAGACATGAACCTGCCGAAAGCATAGGCAACAATGTTATATCCTGAATTAGTACACCATTGAAAGGGTGGAGGGGTGCAGCGGCAAAGAAGCGTGGGTGCAGTGTGGCTCCGGGCAGGGGTGGTTTTTCACCACGCCTGCCGTGCGGAGTGCAAGCAATGCCTGATAAGGCTTTGCTGCAAGGGGCTGGTGCGTTTTCATTTTTGAAGCGTAGGAAAAGGCTGGGCGCGTAGGTTTTGCGCCTACTTTACATAATGTGGTTATAGTGCTTTAGTCATTATAACAGCACATTATGTAAATGTAGGTTAGCCTTTGTGTTGATAGCGTGTGGAGTGATATAAAAGACCGTGCAAGCCACGGCGTAGCAAGTGGCGGGGATTTTATACCACGGGGCATCAGCCATTGTGCGCGGGCCATTGTTTAAAAAATGAAGTTGAGGAACGGTGCCAATAAAAAAGCCGCATAAGAATATGCAGCTTACTATGTTTCAATCCCATGAAACAGCACCAGGACTACAAATGTATTTGCAAAGTGAATCATAAGTGTTGACATTAAGCAATCGTTAGGCAAACGTTAGGTAACGAATTTCGTTTAATTATGACCTTTAGCGAATGCCAGTATATAGTTTGCCTGATGTAAGTACCGGGGTTTGGAGCATGAGTGTGTTGCAACCTGGTGTCATACTTACAGGGCTTGACGTTTATTTGCAAAGATGTTATGTAGTTCTTAATACACCGCTTGGAAGTGACCCTTTGCGGCCCTTGTTCGGGTGCGGGTACCATCAGTACATTGACAATAATAGTATCAGTGCCGCCGCAAAGATGAAAAAGGAAATCATTGATGCCATCACAATATGGGTACCTGAAGTAACACTTGGCAAGATCACCTACACGATTGCTCCCGGCGGCATTATGTTCAATATCAGTATGACGTTTGATGGTAGTAGTGTCTCCCTTCCTTTTTTAGCGGGTAAAAGAAATTTCTTTGGAGAGGTTACCGGCACTAAAATAATCAATACCCTGTTTCCATTTGGCGCTACCAATGTAAGTATTACCCTTTCGGTTGACGGTACGCCGGCTATGCCTGCTGTGCCTTTTATCCTGCCATGGGATGACCTGCCTGGTATGATCGCATGGGTTAGAAGTAATTGGGGTTGGGCGGGCACATGGGGTATGAGCAAAGACGAGGTTATTTTATACCTGAATGGCTCTTATAAGCAGGCGGTGATAACGGTTGCCGCTGCATAGGGTCCCGTATACAATGAAGAAAGTGAGGGTAAAGAAAACCGCATAACCGGGCTAGTGAGAATAAAAATAGTTAGTTAACATGGCAAATACTCCAATACAGTTTGTAAATGATGATCCTGCGGCGGTACTACAGGATGTTATTAATGATATACAAAGTATCAGTGGCCGTACTTTGGGTAATGCTGATGGTGAAATGTTACTGGCCAATGCTTTTGCTTACCGGGGTGCTCTTTACCTGAAACAACTAAACTACACCGGAAATCAAAATCTAATTTCATTTGCCAGTGGCGCGGCGTTGGAAGAACTAGGGCTAAAAAATGGCACTTTTAGACTACCTGCCAGCTTTGCCGTATGCACAATTGAATTTACCCTTGCCGGTGGTGCACCGACTTTAACCATACCGGCTGGCACAAGAATAAAAAGCCAGGATGGGGCTGTCTTATTTGCTACGAATGCAATTACTAACGTACCAACAGGCACGGGGACTATTGATGTTGACTGTACATGCTTAACTGCTGGTGTTATAGGTAATGACTATGCACCTGGTTATATCAATGTTATTGTGGACCCTGTTGCATTTGTTACCAGTGGTGTCAATACCGATACCAGTACCGGCGGAGCGGATGAGGAAACTGATGATCAATTGAGGGTACGTATCCCACTGGCAAATGCCACATACAGCGTAGCAGGCCCTGAAGATGCTTACATATATTTTGCAAAGAGTGCAAGCCCTTCTATTGTTGATGTTAGTATAACATCTGATTTGGTAGCTGGTGCTATTCAAACATCATCACAGGTTGTTTCTATTTCCGGTGGCTATGCAATAGGTGATACGTTTACTGTTAATGGAGGTACTACTTTGGCATTTGGACAAGTACTAACAGTTGATGGAAGCGGTGTTGTATTGACCTATAAAATATTAAAAAAAGGCAGTGGATATGTTACCGGTACGAACTACAATACTACCGCTGTAACCGGTGGCGGTACCGGATTTGAAATTAATGTCATTTTAGCCATACCGCTAATGACAATAACACTTTATCCGTTACTGGCCGGGGGCGTAACACCAAACCAAGCGATGCTTGATGCTGTTGAAGCAATATGCAGCGATAAAAAAGTAAGGCCGTTATCTGATACTGTTGTGGCGGCGGCACCCACTGCTGTTGATTATACTTTGACTGTATATCTGATTCTGAAAAAAAGCGCGGCACCAGGTATTGAAACACAGGTATTGAACAACCTGCAGGGTTTTGTGAATCAATGGGACAATGCCCTAGGTGTAGATGTAATCGTGAATCAAATTATTGGCCAGTGCATGCTGACAGGTGTTTACCAGGTATTCATACCGACATTGACAATAGATATTTCAATTAATGACACACAATTTGCCAACTGTACGGGTATAAGTGTAAGTATTCAAGGAATTATAGACGAACCATAATGAGTGATAAGAATGTGATCATACCGGATAGCATCAAGTATCAGCCGCACCTGTATGCGTTTGATATTTGGATGCAGTCATTTTTCAGGCGTATGGACCTTTCGCAGATACTCATATACTTTGTTGACAAGGTGAATCCATCAGTACTAGGAATTTTAGCCAACGAGTTTGACCTACTCGGAAATAAAGGAATGGCCTTTGCTCCAACTTACCCGCAACAAAGGGACCTATTGAACAAATGCATACAGCTTCACCGGTATAAGGGCACACCCTGGGCCATAGAGCAGGCTTTGGATATTGTCGGTATTACCAGCGGCACTGTTATAGAAGGTGTGGGCACTGTTGATGATAGCAATGACTGGCTACGTTTTGGAGTTGAAATAGATACAAGTGTTATGGTACCATCAGCCGGGCAAATAACAAACGCTACAACGCTGATCAATGTGTTTAAAAATAAAAGAAGTGAGTTTGTAAGTTTCACCTACGTATAAAATTTTGGAATGAGCCAAGAAGAATTACAATCGTTTGCCGACATTCTGTTAGAGCCTAAGAAAAAAACAGAAAACAGAAAAATTATAGTAATAATCCTTGTGGGATTGATACCAAGCACCCTTTTGGGTATAGATATTGGCAAGTGGTCTTCATGGCGTGATTCCATGGAAGAATGGAGAAACAAGACTGAAATTACTGTGCAAAGACATGAATCACAAATAAGCACTATTCAGGGAGAAAGGAACGCTGCAAGGGCCTTGAAAAATCAAAACGCACCAATAAAATAAAATAAAATATCATGAAAAACCCGCTTTTTACGGTAAAAAATGCCATTTATTCCATGCTTTCTGAAGAGGGCAAACTATCTGTTAAACGCAGCATTTCTGCACTATTTGCAATAGCAATAGTATATATGGTTTGGTTTTTTCTCAATAAGCGTGTGCCCGTTGAAGATCAGGCCACCTTGAAGTACATATTTGCCGGCTTGTGCATAATGATTGCCTTACTCACTGGTGTAGCAACTGTGAAAGACATTATCTCTTTAAAAAATGGAAATCCTCAAAAAGATGTACCGGCTGAAGTATTGCCTCCAGTTGAAGATGCTAAATAATTAGTAACCAAAAAAACAAAAAATATATGAAAATCAGTACCAGCATTCTCATTTGTGCCGCCGGCACATTTATGTTTACCAGTTGCCGGGTAATGAAGCCGGTAAGCGTTAAGACCCGTGACAGTATTGTAGTAAGAATAAAAGACAGCACCGTGGTACACGATGTTACCGTCACAAAAGATAGTATCGTAGTTAAAGACAGTACTATTGGCATTGCTGGCAGCTCTACGGGTGTAACTATTCAAAATGGCTCTACCATAGATACCACCACGCATGAGGGCAATGTAAACCTTCACCGGTACGTGGATAATAAAGGAAAAGAGCATATCGATTGCAATAGTGATAGCCTGACACTTGTTATTAAAAACCTCATCCGGGAAAAAACAGAAAGCAGCCAACGGTATGACAGTATGAGCATTGCTAAAGACAGCGTTTCACGATCACATTCGGAAGTAGTCGTAAAGCAACAGGCGTTATCCTGGTGGGGGCGTTTGTGGACAAACGTTGAAAAGTACTTTGCATGGCTCGGCGTGGCCACGCTTGCATTTTTGGCAATTAAATACGGTAGGAAAATCGTTGTATAATGGATATTTCAAAATTGGCAGGTATAATACCTGATGATATTATTGCGCAATTGCCAGCGTTAAGTAAATACGGCATTGACGGGCCTAAAAGATTGTCACATTTGTTGGGTCAGGCAATGCAGGAATCAGATATTTTTAAGGCAATGATAGAAAACCTTAACTATTCTGCAGAGGCACTGATAAAAATATTTCCGAAGCACTTTACGGGTATCGGGGATGCCACAAACTATACCAGGCAGCCTGAAAAGATAGCTAACCGGATTTACTGCAACCGGATGGGTAATGGTAATGAAAATTCAGGTGACGGATGGAAGTATCGTGGCCGTGGCGCTTTGCAAACAACAGGTAAGGATGCCTACCAGCAGCTTACAGATGCTGTAGGCATAGAAGGTGTTGATTTTGTGGAAAACCCTGACCTTGTTACGCCTGACTATTGCATGGCTTCAGCCGCAATATTTTTTGAGCGTAACGGGTTATGGCCTATCTGTGATCATGGAGTAGATAATGATACCATCACCACGATCACTAAGCATGTGAATGGTGGCATACTGGGTTTAGACAACAGGATAAAATACACTCAACAAGTGTATGCTGCACTTACTGATTGAGCACTTTAAGGGTTTCCTGCCATCTGTTAATATCTTCATTTCGAAAATAACTCATAGTTGTACTTAAATCTCTATGGCCAGCATTATTCTTAACGAAAACAGCCGGCACGTTTGCGGACAGTAGCCGGGTAATGTATGTATTACGGGCCATGTGAAAGCTGATAATATCGTATAATGGGACTGTTTTACGTTCAGACTTGGTACCTTGTATTTTTATCATTTCACATGGCCGATCAAGGTTTACCTCCGTGAGCTTAAATATTTTTTTCAGCACTTTCCCGGCTGCCTGGGAATGTTGAAACCTAAAAAGGTTACCGCTGTTATTTTCCGCATATTTATCGACAATCTTACACGCAAATTCAGAAAGTGGCATATCATTGCTATTGTCGGTCTTAATATTTGCCAGCTTTATAAATTTTATTATCCCGTTAGGTGTTACGTGAGAATGAATATGTGCGGGCTGCAATTGTATAATATCAGAATGTCTTAACCCTGTTTCACAGGCCAGTAAAAATGAATCAAGTACCATCGTGTGGTACTCATTTTTACTTTTATAGGCTTTGAGCGTAGCCAGCTCTTCGGGGTACAGTGGGAATTTTGAAGACGGGGCCGTTTTCAGTTTATATACTTTTTGATAATCTTCATGTACATTCTTTATTTTAAAATATTCAATGGCATAACTAAGCACTGTTGCTATCTTCCCTTCCCTGCGAAGAATAGTAGCATTTGTGTTACCTTCAGATTGCATTAGAAAAAGGCTGAAATCTTTGTAAAATGAGCGGTCAACATTGGATACCAATATTTCTTTCTTTTTTTCTTTCTGAAACTTCTCCAGCTTACCCTTTATCACATTATATCCATTGTATGTAGTGCTTTTATGCGTCACTTTGATTGATGCCAAAAACATTGAAAAAACCGATAGTAAAGTAGGTACATCTTTTATAATTTCTTCGCCTGCAAGCGATTTTATGAACTGATCAACATTCACCTTTTTTTGCAATCTCTTACATTCGTCTTTGTACAATGTAAAATCAGATTTCCACTTTTCGATCAGTGAGTTAATGACACCTGAATTATCAAGTACCTTAGTTAACTGTTTTTGCTTATCCCAGTATTTATATTCAGACTTTATTTTTGATGAAGGAATGCTATAGCCGGTGTATTTAAACGTTTGCTTTGAACCGTCCTGGAATACAGCTCTAATTTGCATTCTATTGCCTGCAATGGGCTTTAAATTGAATCTGATACTTGCCACGTGTGGGATTGATTTTGGGATTGATTTGGACTAAGGTATAATTTTTTTTCAATTCGGTAATAATTCGGAATAAAAATGAAATCGCTTACTACAAAGGTTTAAAGCCAAAAACGGCAAGTTTCGTTTTCGGAAAATATCAGTTACATTTGCGTTATAATGGCCCTGGCGAGGCCACATTAAAACGAGAGCAGAGTGTGGGGACCCGCCTACGCTGAAAAAGCTATGGCGGGCGAAGGCGGAGAGCGGGGGCCTTTTGTGAGCAGGCATTGGACAACTGTCAGTCAAGCCAGGACATCTAATCAATAAGGCCTAGTTGCATGGCTTTCTTTACCAGGCCGGCGGGATTTTTTACACCCAGTTTCATGAGCAGGCTAAGGCGGTAATTGTCGATAGTTCTTTTGCTCAGAAATAGCTTATCTGCTACCTGCTGGCTGGTCATATCGGCGGCAATGAGTTGCAACACTTCTTTTTCCATTCTCGTAATCACGGGCTCCGCGGAAAATGTTTTTTTCGCCTGCAGGTTATCGTGCAATACTTTTTCCCTTAATACCGGCTCCAGGTACATCTCTCCTTTATATACGGTATTAATAGCCTCAATAAGTATATCCTCGTTGGTAGTTTTCAGCACATATCCGTTTGCGCCTTTTTTCAGCATATTTTTTACATAAAAAACATTGTCAAAATTTGTAAGCACTAATATCTGAATTGCCGGGTATTTTTCTTTAATTATCTCTACTAATTCATCGCCTGTTTGTCCGGGCAATTGTATGTCCAGCAGCAGTACGTCAGGCTGTTCTGTGGTTAATGCCCGCAGCAACTCTTTACCGCCCGTATAGCTCCCGGTGATCTCCATGCCGGGAGCGCCAGCAAGTATGTGCCGAAGGCCGGTTATTACTAACGGATGATCGTCTATAATAGCTATTTTAATCATAAACCTCAAGCCCTGAAAGGGGCTTTTCTATTTTTCGTATAATAAGCAAACTCACTTAAACTTCAACAAATTTATGTTCAAAATTCTTACTCAGCTAACTGGCCATGCGTTTTAAGTATCCATGGGTTTCCCGGCTATGGGAATCCCTAATTCTATATATACAGTGGTGCCCTTTCCCTGTTCAGATTTCAATGTATAATGTCCATCAAGGCTTAGTACCCTCGTTTTTAGATTGTGCAGGCCTATACCATCTTTTGTTTCATCAGTATTAAACCCTTTACCATTGTCTTCCACACTTACGGTAAGGTAAGCTTCCAGGATCATTAACTGCACGACCGCATAAGTAGCATTTGCATGTTGCTGTATATTTTTCAGCAGTTCCTGCACTATGCGGTAAATGTTCAGCTTAAAATCATTGGAGAGGTTACTGAAGTCGCCAAAGCTCTGAAAATTTATCTGCAAACCTGTTCCTGCCTGTATATTATTACAGTAGGTACGCAGTGCTTCCGTGAGGTTTTGCTTCAGCAGCACCTCGGGCATGAGGTTGTGCGAGGTTTTGCGTATCTCGTCACCCATAATATCGAGCAGCCCCATTGCTTCGAGATATCTTGGCGACCTTACGAGATCTTCATTGTCATGCCTCAATGCCATGAAGCGCATCTTGGTGGCAGACAACATGCCGCCGATGCCATCATGCAACTCCCTTGCCAGCCTGATACGCTCGTTCTCTTCACCCTGCACTACCCCCTTGAGTATACTGATCTTATTTTCCTGTTTCAGAGACCGTATTATTCCCGCCTGCTTCAGCTTGCTGTTCCTATAAAGCGCCCCGGAGAGCGCCATCAATAACAGCACACTTGCGGAAATGAGACCTATCCATAAATTTTTACGGGCTATCTTATCTTTTTGCCGGGCTATCAATAATTCATTTCTTGCTATTTGCCCGTCCTTTTCGGCAATATGATATTTTGCATCTTCCTGCCTGATATTTTTGATTTTCTCCGCAGTAACGAGCGTGTCTTTGAGGGCTATCATGGAATCTGTATAATCCAATGCCTTTTCATATTGGCGGGTATCCCTGTACACATCAGCGAGGTAACCATACCCTGCAGTCAATAGTGCTTTATGCTGTAAAGCATTGCTCATTTTTAAAGCCTGTAAAAAAATGTCTTCCGCTTCCCTGTATTTTTTAAAATAACGAAACGCCTGCCCGAGATTATAATAAGCACACTCCACCACATCGGGATACTTGCCGCGCGCAATGGCAATAGCCTTATTACTATAGGAAACAGACTTTTCCCAATCACAGTTTCGTCCATAAATCTCTCCTAAGTTCACGAGCGCATTTGCTTCATGATATAAACGCACACTTTCTTTGTCTGCTCCCAGCCCTTTTATTACATTCAGCACTTCTTTATAGTACTTTATTGCGCTGTCGGACATTTGATTGTCAGAGAAATAATTTGCCTTACCTGCAAGTATTGGCGCCAGGCTCCTGATCATCATATCCGGCGATGTATTCCATTTGCGTATGAGGATTTCTGCCTGTGTTAAATAATAAATTCTTTTTCCCGCCTGACCAAGACACTCATACAGGTATGCGAGATTAGTGTAAATGCTGATCCCTGTTTCATAATCAGAGGTATCAATCGTTTTTAAAATATCCAGCGCTTTGAAACACTCTTCCGAGGCCTCTGTATAATTGCCCTGCGTTGCGTAGACTAAGGCAAAACAATTATGGCAACGTGCTGCCTGGTCTTTGAGCCCCGTTTTTTCGGCGAAAGGAAGCGATTTTTTATAGTAAACGAGCGCATCTTCGTAGTTGCCCAAGTCGAAATACCGACCTCCGGCTGCGCGGAAAGCCCTTGCGGCACCAAGAAAATAACCGGCGTCAATGCTTTTCTGCCCCAGTTGTTTCAGTTGCTGTATAGCTGTGTCAGGATTGGTGATATATGCTGCACTTTTTATAGAAAGATCAAGCGCGACAGTATCTACGTTTGTTTTAGCCTGATGTTTTTCCTGCGCATAGCTATTCTTACCTGTGACAACCACAAGCAGGCAGGATAATGCAAAACAGGTGAAGGAGCTTAATATTTTATGTAGCATCGGGTTATTTAAACAATAGATATCACCACAAAGTACAACCGGGAAATTATCCGGGTAGCGTATAATTACCTTTTTTAGAAATAGTAATTGTACACTATTCCAGGGACTGCACCGCGTGTACTTTTACAAAAAACAAATACTTATGCCCTCCTTCTACTCCCTTAAAACACTGTCCATTTGCGATATGCGCAGCAGATCATACGCGCTGGCCATCATTATCTGTACCTTTTTTTCGCCTTTTTGGGCATATGCGCAGGTAAAGACCATTAACACCATTGCCGGCAACCATACAGTAGGCTATGCGGGAGATGGCGGCCCTGCCACGGCTGCGGAATTCAGCACGATGACAGGAGTGGCGGCAGATGCTTTTGGCAATGTATATATAGCAGATGAAACAAATTATGCTATAAGAAAAATAAATAACGCCGGCATTATTACCACTGCTTTGGTAGCGTATCCTTATTCGGGTGGCTTAGGTAATGTCTATGGGATTGCAGTTGATGCATCGGGAAATGTGTATTCCTCTTACGGTTATTATAATTCGGTATTGAAAATGAGTCCGACAGGTATAGTCACAACAGTTATCGGCGGCGCAGGTGGAGGTTATGCGGGCGATGGCGGCCCAGCCAGCGCAGCAAAATTACATTTTCCGGAAGGCCTGGCAATTGACAATGCCGGCAACCTGTATATAGTGGATATGGAGAACAGTGTTATCAGGAAGGTAGATGCTGCTACCGGTAAAATATCAACTGTTGCCGGAACCGGCACCGCTGGTTTTTATGTGGGAGAAGGTAACCCCGCAACGGCGGAACCACTTTATTGGCCATATAGTGTAGCTGTGAACCTTTCCGGCGATATCTATATATCAGACGGGCTCAATGGCAGGGTGATGAGAGTAGACGCAGCGAGCGGCAAAATGTACACTGCCGCCGGGAATGGCACCTGGTCATTTTCCGGGGATGGCGGCCCGGCATCTACCGCCGCCTTGCGGAACCCGCAAGGCATAGCTACAGACGGCACTGGAAACCTGTATATAGCTGACGGCGGGAACAACAGGGTGAGAAGAGTGGACCCGGCAGGTATTATCACTACTATCGCAGGTGATAGCGTTGCAGGCTTTAGTGGTGAGGGTGGCCGCCCTGACACCGCGGAATTGTTTAGTCCTATGGCGATAGGGATGGACGCGAATGGCAATCCATATATACTGGATGATGGCAATTATATTGTGCGCAAGATATCACCACCAAATGGCGTGTTTTTCACCAATGGGCCAATGCAAATGCTTACTGCCTGTGAAAATGCCCCTATATCCATCAATACTTTACTGGCAGTAACAGACACTACGGCGGGGGAAACAAATACCTGGAATATAGCCGCGCCCCCGGTACATGGAACAGTTGCAGCATCTTATACCGCAATCTCCGCAGGCGGTGTGATGACGCCAGCAGGGTTGGAATACACACCCACTGCATACTATATAGGGGCTGATTCTTTCATAGTAAAAGCAACGAATGGCAGCGTGACTACTTATACTACTATTATGGTTGTGGTAAACAGGTCGCCTACAGTAGTGATGAATGTGGATTATCCGACCATTTGCAATGGCGGCAGCACCAGGATAAAAGTGATGGGCGATGGTACGCCGGGCGGAGGTGATACCATAGTAAAGCAAGATTTCAATACTTCATTAGGCACATGGACGGTGGACACTACCGGCTGCGTAGGTAGCACCAAAGACCCGGCATGGGCAGATGAACCGAATAACTATCTGAGTGATTTTGGTTATTTTCGCAACCCGGACAGCAGTTCATTTGCGATTAGCCAGGCGATTGGCGCACATCCTTTTTCTGTAACCAAATCAAGGTTGATATCACCTTCTTTTTCATTGGCGGGATATTCGGATGCCGCGCTTTACTTCGACCAGTCTTATAAAAACAATAAAGACACCTGCGCTGAAGTGGATATATCAACTGATGGTGGCGTTACGTGGTCTACGATTGTAAATTATTCCCTGTCCTACCCTACCGATCTTATCGGGCATATACCACCATTTGTACAGGAAACCCTTTCATTAAGGCCTTATGCAGGAATGCCTAATCTGAAGGTGCGATTTTACTATAATAGCCCGCATGGTTTTTACTGGGCAATAGATAATATATCTGTTGTAGGTTATCCCACAGGGATCGATGCAGCTACATGGAGCCCGATAGTTAATTTATTTACCAATACAGGTTTGACGTCGGCATATACAACCGGGGCTTACCGTGATACACTATATATGCACCCTACAACGGTTACCACCACTACCAGTTTCACTTACTTCGCAACTGAATCGATAGGAGGCTGCTCTGTAACCGACAGTGTTACCATAACGGTTACTCCATCTGTGCCTATAATAGGTAAAAGTTTGGTGTGCGCGGGTGCGCCTGATACGCTAACGGATGTGAACCTTTATGGTTTATGGGGGGTAAGGAATAGCCACGCAAGTATTGATTTCAGAGGGGTGCTTACAGGATTAACTACAGGTGTAGATACTGTGACGTATACTACAACGGGCGCATGCGGCGGTACAGCCATCTTTCCGGTTACAATCAGCACAGCCCCGCCCACAGCAGGGGCAATAACCGGGGCAGCCACAGTATGCACAGGTGCAGCCATAATACTCAGTGACGCAACCGCAGGAGGGATATGGAGCAGCAGCGCAACGGGCTTAGCTACTGCAAGCGGCACAGGTACAGTGACTGGAGTGAGCATTGGCAGCGCCACAATATCTTATACAGTAACCAATGGGTGCGGCACGGCAGTAGCAACGACGCCGGTAACCGTGAATCCTTTACCTATAGCCGGATTAGTTACCGGTGCGGGAACGGTGTGTGCCGGAGCAACTACCCTCCTGACAGATGCGGTTGCCGGTGGAACATGGAGCAGTGCGGCAACGGGTATAGCTACGGTAAGCGGCGGGACAGTAACGGGAGTGTCTGCCGGAAGCGTCATTATATCCTACATTGCTACCAATGTCTGTGGTACGGCTGTAGCCACAGCGACTGTAACGGTGAATCCTTTGCCTGTAGCGGGAACAATTGCCGGCCCAAGCGCTATCTGCGCGACCTCTTCTACAGCATTAAGCGATATAGTAACCGGAGGTGTATGGACAAGCAGTGCCACGGCTATAGCATCGGTGAGCGGCAGCGGCGGCGTAACTGGCATATCGGCCGGAAGCGCCGTCATCTCTTACAAGGTCACAAATACTTGTGGCACGGCAGTAGCAATATTTCCAGTAACGGTAAACCCATTGCCGATTGCCGGGGTAATTACTGGTAGCGGCATTGTGTGTGCAAGTTCTGTTCTTACGCTTAGTGATGCTATATCCGGTGGTGTATGGACAAGCAGCACAACAGGGATTGCGACGATAAGTGGCTCAGGGATAGTTACGGGTATTGCGGCAGGTATTGCGGTTATCTCTTATTCTATCACTAATAGCTGCGGCACGGCAGTAGCAATATTTCCGGTAACGGTGAATCCTTTGCCTATTGCCGGGGTAATTACCGGTAGCGGCACTGTGTGTGCAGGCTCCGTGCTTCCGCTTAGTGATGCTATATCCGGTGGGGTATGGACAAGCAGCGCAATAGGGATTGCTACCATAAGTGGTACAGGGATAATTACGGGTATTGCGGCAGGCGTTGCGGTTATCTCTTATTCTGTTACTAATAGCTGTGGCGCGGCAACGGCATCAGCAACGGCAATGGTTAATCCATTGCCCGTAGCAGGCACAATAACAGGTTTTTCGAACGTTTGTGTGGATTCTAACATTATTTTATCGGATACCGCAGTGGGTGGAGTATGGGCCAGCTATGCCGGTATTACGTCGATCACTGGCACAGGGGTGGTTACCGGCGTATCTGCAGGTGTAGATACGATCATCTACTCCGTAACAAACGGATGTGGAACAGCTACTACCAAATTCAGTCTTACCGTGATCAATTGTGATAATTTGTCCGCAGTATCAGATATGCCCAATCCCGGAATGGAATTAAAAGTGTTTCCTAACCCAGCAATGAATAGCCTGAACGTTGTAATTAATGCAACTGCCCCGGAAGTAATAACAATATATATGGTAAATGTGGCAGGCGAACAATTGAATATGATAACAAGACAAGTGAATGCCGGATATAATGTTTATTCGCTTGATATCTCCAATATGCCCCCGGATCTTTATTCGTTGGTGGTGACGGGCGGAACAGGTACTATTGTTAAAAAATGGGTGAAACTTTAAGGGTAAACTCAGTAGCATCTTCAGACTAAGCGTTCATGCCGAACGACCAAACTAGCCGGAGGACAGGCTATGTGATTTAATTTGACAATAAAATTTCAGCAGGTATGCCTAACTGGCGGTGAAAAATTTTTGCCAGTTCGAGGTTCAATGGCTTTCTTTTATTGAGTAATGCAGATATGTAGCCTTTGGTGCCAACTATACCCACAAGGTCTTTATTTTTCAAACCTTTCTCCTCCATTTTCGCTTTAATGCAGTCGATAGGGTCAGGGTATGGAATGGGGAAATGACCGTCCTCATATTGCTTTATTAACAATAAAACGACCTGTAGCTCTTCGCCTTCCGGGCTATTGGCAGAAACATTTTTATCAAACATTTCCTCTACCCATTTGAGATAGGTCTGATATTCCTTTTTCGTTTTTATAACTTTTAACTTCATGACAATCACTTTTTATATCTTACTGTACTCACTTCTATTTTGTCGTACTCTTTGTGGGTGCCAAACCATTTTATCTGTACGGTCTTAAACTCAAAAACCATGCGGACGACCAGCCGGTACTTATTACCCATAATATTGAATACCACGCGGTCATCGGCTACAATACTTGCATTACCATATACCCGCTTTAATTCATTAAAATTTCTAAATGAGCATTTAATAAACTCGTGATACCATTCCAGCAACGCATTTGCAGCATCGGGGTATTTTTGGCAATAAAAAAGCAGCGTGCCGCGCGCAATAATATTGTACACAACACAAAAATAAAAGTTTTCTGGTAGAAAACCAACTAAAATGAAAAAAGTTAAGTTTGGGTATAATGAGAATGAAAATCGTCAATCAGGCGAAGCGTGGTTCTGAATCGAATACCTGGTTATTGTCTTTTAACAAGTTGTATTTATTAACTGTTTCTGCATAGCTTGTATATAGAACTAAGGGGAGGTAATCAACGGCCAATTTTATTTCGTTGATGCCAATGACAATGCTGGCGATACCCACTATACCATCAACCGATGCCCAAACTGCCCTACCCACGGGATTTTTTTTATGGAGAATGGTAACGGTCAAATCTATTAATGCCACCTGCAACCGGTTCAATTTCATTGTCTTTAGTTCTGCTCCCCACGTATTCATAACCTTCGTTTATGAAGGTAGATAAAAAATGGTGCCAACTTTTCCGGGCCTGTGAAAAGGGCAAAACATTACTAAAGAATATCTTTTTTAGAGTGGTGCGTGCATGCTACATTCGCAACCAAAGCAAGCAATAAGGATGACAGAGTTTGTACCAGGCGTAGCAGCCAAATTGAATTTACGGCAGCAGGATGTGGCCGCAGTATTAGCGTTATTTGCCGAGGGCGCAACAATACCCTTCATAGCACGATACCGGAAAGATAAAACGGGGGCGCTGGATGAGGTGCAGATTCAACAGATCCAGGATGAGGCGAACTTCCAGAAGGAGTTTTCGGAGCGTAAAGCGTTCATAGAGAAGACCATAACTGAGCAAGGCAAGATGACGGACGACCTCCAGAAGAAAATAAACAGTGCTACTACGCTTGCCGCACTGGAAGACCTATACCTGCCCTACAAACCAAAACGCAAGACAAAGGCTCAGACCGCACGCGAGAACGGACTGGAGCCACTGGCACTACTGCTGCTGGAACAAAGGGATATAAATATACAGGCCGAAGCGAACACATATATAAACGAGCAGGTAAAAACGAGTGATGATGCGCTACAGGGTGCCCGCGACATCATAGCCGAAATGGTAAATGAACACACAGATGTGCGCGGACGTATGCGTAAGCTGTTTGAAACAAAAGCTACAGTGCAAAGTAAGGTACTAGCAGATAAAGAGCAGGAAGCAATAAAGTATAAGGACTACTATGATTTTTCTGAGCCGATATCAAAAATACCATCACACCGGCTACTGGCCATCATGCGGGGATTTATGGAAGAGGTGCTGCGTATGGCCATAAGCCCGGAAGAAGAAGATGCATTGCCGCAAATTGAGGAGCTGTATGTAAAATCGGGGAATGATGCGGGTATGCAGGTGAAGAAAGCAGTGAGAGACTCCTGGCGGAGGCTGCTGCTGCCCGCGTTGGAAAGTGAGTTCAGGATGGCGCTGAAGACAAAGGCGGATGAAGAGGCAATAAATGTGTTTGCTGAAAACCTGCGGCAACTGCTGCTAAGCGCCCCACTGGGCAGCAAGCGCATACTGGCCCTTGACCCCGGCTACCGAACCGGCTGCAAAATAGTGTGCCTGGACGAGCAGGGTGCGCTGATAAAAACAAGCCTCATCTATATACATGAGCCGGGCAGGCTGATAGACGCAGAACATAAAATACGCGCACTGGTAAAAGAGTATAACATACAATCGTTTGCGGTAGGTGACGGAACGGCGGGGCGTGAAACAGAGCAGTTCATCAAAAAGCTAAATCTGAACCTGCCGGTATTCCTGGTGAATGAAGATGGGGCATCGATATACTCGGCATCTGAAACGGCTCGGGAAGAATTTCCGGATGAGGATATAACCATACGCGGAG
>Ga0206949_1171_pt1 | contig 23299 bp, 18 predicted proteins | sample Alteio_BWOrgHeat_40_FD_153240 | JGI IMG/M metagenome (GOLD analysis project Ga0206949, IMG submission 153240) | Enriched cells from forest soil in Barre Woods Harvard Forest LTER site, Petersham, Massachusetts, United States -... | ecosystem: Environmental > Terrestrial > Soil > Temperate forest >...
ACAACAAGTGATGCATTAACCTACAACGCACAGGGAACGTATACTATTCATTGGACGTTTGATGATGGCAACGGCAACACATCAATCACCACACAAACAGTAATTGTGAAAGATGTAACAGCACCGGTAGTTCCAGTGTTAGCGAATGTAACTGGTGAGTGCAATGCAACAGCCACTGTTCCAACAACAACAGATAATTGTGCAGGAATAGTAAGTGGGACAACAACAGATCCGTTAACCTACACTGCACAAGGAGTGTATACCATTCATTGGATATTCGATGATGGCAATGGCAATACATCAACCGCAACACAAACAGTGATCGTGAAAGATGTAACTGCGCCGGTAGCTCCGGTATTAGCAACAGTAATTGGAGAGTGTTCAGCAACAGCCACTGTTCCAACAGCCACAGATAATTGTTCAGGAATAATAAGCGGAACAACAAGTGATGCATTAACCTACAACGCACAGGGAACGTATACTATTCATTGGACATTCGATGATGGCAACGGCAACACATCAACCACAACACAAACAGTGATCGTGAAAGATGTAACTGCGCCGGTACTTGTTGGAACATTGCCTGGCAACAATACCGGCCAGTGTTTATCAGCAGTTCCGGCTGCACCAGGCTGCGCAGGCATTGCAGCATTGTACACAGATAATTGCAGTGGTGTAACAGCAGTGTTAACCGGCACCACAACAACCGGTAATAATACAGGTGGCTGGACAGTTAAATACAATTATAAAATAAGTGATGCCAATGGTAACAGTACAACAGCCTGTGTAACGTATAGCGGTAAGGATAATATGGCACCTGTTCCAACAGTTGCAACATTGCCAACGATCACCGGCCAATGTTCAGCAAGTGTAACAGCACCAACAGCGAATGATAATTGTGCAGGAATTATTACTGCGACAACAACAAATCCAACAAGCTATAATACCCAAGGAACCTATACCATTACCTGGATATACAATGATGGCAACGGCAACACATCAACACAAACGCAAACCGTGATTGTAAAAGATGTAACCGCACCAATACTTGTTGGAACATTACCTGGAAATACAACGGGCCAGTGTTTAGCATCAGTAACGGCGCCAGGCTGTGCAAGTATTGCATCATTGTACACAGATAATTGCGGTTCAGTAACGGCAACACTCGCAAGTACAACTACAACAGGCAGCAATGCTGCAGGCTGGACAGTTAAATATGTCTATACTGTAACTGATGGAAACGGAAATAATATTTCAGCTACTGTAACGTATAGTGGCAGAGACAATACAGCGCCGGTACCAACAGTAGCAATCTTACCAACGTTAAGCGGCGATTGCAGTGTAACAGCGATAGCGCCGACGGCGAATGATAACTGTGCGGGAGTGATCACAGCAACCACAGTAAATCCTGTAACGTATACAGCACAAGGTGTGTACACGATCACCTGGACATACAATGATGGCAATGGCAATACAACCACACAACTGCAAAGAATAATTGTAAAAGATGTGAACCCACCGGTACCGAACCTGACGATGTTGCCAACCGTAACAGGACAGTGTTCGGCAACGGTAAGCGCCAAACCAACAGCCACAGATCTTTGTGCAGGATTGTTAACCGGAACAACAACCGATCCGTTGACATATACTGTACAGGGAACTTATACGATCCATTGGACATACACAGATAAGTACAACAACAAAACAGTACAGTTACAAACAGTGATCGTGAAAGATAATATAGCACCTGTTGTAAATGTGACAACACTGCCAACCGTAACAGGCCAGTGCTCGGCAAGTATCGTGATCACCAATGCAGGAAGATGTACGGATAACTGTGCCTGCTGCCGCGACTTCTGCCGTTGCAGACAGGGAAGCAACTGTAACTGCCACAGGAATGATGGATGGAACTACGGCGACTGGTGGAATAATTTATTCGGAGATGATAATGACGGATGTGACTTCGACAGCAACAGCGATGCCTATTATATGCAGGCGCCAACAGCAACGGATAACTGCAAAGGCACGATAACCGGAACAACAACTGATCCGTTAACGTATAGCAATCAGGGAACCTATACGATCCATTGGACATACAATGATGGCAATGGTAATACCACAGTACAAACCCAACAGGTGGTTGTACAGGATAACCAGGCGCCGATAGTATGGCAGAACCAATTGCCGACACTGTATGGACAATGTTCAGTGAACTTAAGCAGTTACAGTAACGACTGGTCATGGTGGGATGATGACGATGATGATAACGGCTATGGCTTTACAGCGCCATGGGCATGGGATAACTGTGCAGGCTGGATCCAGGGAACAACCGTTGATCCTACCAGTTACAACACACAGGGAACCTTTACGATCCACTGGAAGTATGATGATGGCCATGGTAACATTACCATGCAGAATCAGACAGTGATCGTGAAAGATAATATCGCACCGAAGGCAACAGTAAATAACCTGCCAACATTAAAAGGAGCGTGCTCTGTAACCGTAACAACCAAACCAACGGCTAAGGATAACTGTGCAGGGATCATTACTGCCACCACAACCGATCCGCTGACATATACATCGCAGGGTAATTATACCATTCACTGGACATATAATGATGGCCATGGTAATATCAGTACACAGAACCAATCGGTAAGTGTGGATGATGATGTAGCGCCGGTAGCAACAGTATCAAGCCTGCCAACGGTATCGGGCAACTGTTCAGTAACGGTAACAACGGTACCGACAGCAAATGATAACTGTAAAGGAGTGATCAACGCAACCACAACCGATCCATTAACGTACACAACCAAAGGAAACTATACGATCCACTGGAAGTATGATGATGGTAATGGAAATGTTACTACGCAAAATCAAACAGTGACGGTGATAGATGCCACACCACCGGTACCACAGGTAGCAACCTTACCAATAATTACCGGAAGCTGTAATGTAACGGTGAGCGCGATACCGAAAGCCAATGATGTATGCGGAGGCGTGATCACAGCCACCACAACAAGCCCGCTTAGTTATAATACAAGAGGCACATACACGATCACCTGGAAATACAGTGATGGTAACGGAAACACGGCCACACAAACACAAACAGTGAATGTGGTGGATGTAACCGCACCAACACTGGCAGTGCCGGCCAATACAACGATCAGCTGTGGCGGATCAGCCAATCCATCATCAACCGGTACAGCAACGGCAACGGATAACTGCAGTGGTGTGGTAAGTATTACTTACAGCGATGTAACAACAGGCAACACTATCACCAGAACCTGGAAAGCAACGGATGCAGCAGGCAACATAAGTACCGGCACACAAACGATCACCAGTGTTGATAATACCAAACCAACGATCACCGATCCGAAAGATGTAACGGTAAGCTGCGGAACAAGTACACTGCCATCGGCAACGGGAACGGCCACTGCAACGGATAACTGCAGTACACCAACGGTTAGTTATGCAGACAACACGAACGGAAACATAATAACCAGGACATGGACAGCAACGGATGCGGCAGGTAATAGCAGCAGCAGCACACAGATCATTACGATAGTGGATAATACCAAACCAACCATCAGTGATGTAGCGGATGTAACGGTGAACTGCAACGGCTCAACAGACCCATCGGTAACAGGCACACCAACGGCATCCGATAACTGCAGCAGTGTAACGTTAACGCATACCGATGCAGCAAGCGGCAACACCATTACAAGAACCTGGAGAGCAACGGATGCATCAGGCAACTATGCAACTTCCACGCAGGTGATCACGATCGGATCAGCGTTCACAGCAAGTGTAACATCGGTGCCGACCAACAGCACTTATACGGGTGGCATAGCAACGAACCTGTATGTAGGCTATGGTGCACAGAGCACAACCTTACAGATGTGTTCACTGCCATCGGCAGGAGCGCCGTATACGTATAGCTGGAATGGAGCCTACACCAATATGCTCAGCAGCACCACAACAGCCGCACCGGTGTTCACGCCATCTACATTTGGATACTATACATTTAATGTAACGGTAACCAATAAGTATGGATGCACCTCAACAGCAGGTATCAGTATCTGTGTAACGGATATAAGAGTGCCTGGAACAAGTGGTGCTAATCTGAAAGTATATGTATGCCATACGCCAAACGGCCACAATGCCGTTGCACAAACACTGCAGGTATTGATCAGCCAGGTTCCATCGCATATCGGCAACAATACATGCGGCGGTAATGGTAACGACAGGCTGGGAAGTTGTGATCAGTCGCCATGTAACATAACCATTACCAACTCAAGCAACAATGTAGTTACTGCAACCAAGGAAGGGGCATCATCAGAAGTGTCTACTTCAGAGGAAGATTTAAAAGTAACGGTGATGCCAAACCCAACCACTACTTTCTTCACACTGAAACTGGAAAGCAAATACGAAACACCGGTTAACATGCGTGTGATGGATGCAAGGGGCAGGGTGATAGATGCGAGGTCTAAGATCGGCGCCAACAGCACCATACAGATCGGACACAATTACAGCAGCGGTACTTATTATGCAGAGTTGATACAGGGTAATGTGAGAAAAGTGGTGCAGATGATAAAGGGAAGAGGATAGTATTAATTAGTAATTAATAATTAGCAATTAGTAATTGGATCGAATAATAAAGGGCCCGTTCCGGATTGGAACGGGCCCTTGTTGTGCGTATCATTTTTTATTGCCACAGAATACACAGAAAAGCACAGAAAAGGTCTGTGTAGATCTGTGTATTCTGTGGCTATGTTGTTTTAATATTTTTCTTTTACCCCCGCCCCTAAAGGGGAGAGAAAGCATTTTTAAGAACCCCTTTAGGGGCAGGGGTAAAATGAGTATCTTTTTTTGCCATCCAATGAGCGAGGTATATAAAAAAGAGTGACAAAACAAGATTTATAATAAAAAAGGAGAATATACTTTACGGGTAATGGTTGATTGAAGTTGTTTTGACAATGGGCGTACCACCGGCATCCGTTTCAGTTGTTATTTGTCTTGTGGCTAAAGGGGTTAAAGTGATTTCAATTTTGTACCCTTGGGAAGCATGAACCGCACAGAGATTCGCATCACAATTAGGAGCCCATATCGCCGTGCCTGAAGGGCGACGCCTGCCTGATGCATGACGACCGGCTGGCCGGCGAAGACGAACTCCAAGATAATAAGGAGCGGGATTATTACAGCCAGGAATTAAACATTGAGCCATACATACAAATTTAGTTTTGTAATTATATGAAATAAACTCGAGTCCTCAAATAGAAGTGACAGAATTGAATTTTTCATTCTCACAGGGTGTCATCAATAAAATAAAAATAGAAAGCCTTCCGCAAATGTCTGCGGGGAACCTGTTGGCAGATCATTTCAGATACACAATCCACAAAATTGCCCGATTGTGCAAATAAATATAACCCGGCTTATGTAAATTATCCCGCTATGCGGTTATCTTAGTTATATGGAAAACCAATATTCCACGCTACACACCCTGGCAAACGCAGTAAAAGAATTGCCCAATCCCAGTTCCTATTTTTGCACGCCGCGCGAAATGATCCTTCGTTGTACATACGATTGGGCAACCATATACGCTCATTTGATTTTATTGGAAAAAGAAAAACTGGTTGAAATAAAACATGCAGAAACGATCCAGTTCGCCATTACAAAATCTGGATTGGAAAAAATTGCTTCATTTGAAGCAGAAGAATCAGAACTGCTGATCTCCCTAAAGAAAACAAAGGTCAGTTAACAACAAACAGGCTTTTGAAAAATCAATCTCCTCTGCTATAATCCTTTATCTCCTTTTGTAGCAAATAGAACCAGATAATACATCGTTAGCACTTTTAACAGCAACGTTACCAACAATAATGCCTGCAATATGACCGGAACATTACCACAATGTTACCGCAATGTTAGTGTGCACAGGTTATTCAACCGGTTGGCCGGTTTGTTAACAACAAGATCACATATATACTTGCATTTCTGAAACACCCGGTTTATATTTATTGTCCAATCTACTTGCTATGACAATACCCGCACGGGAAAGAAGCAGCGCATATCCTACCCTTATCCGTTACCCCGATTTTACGGGAAGAATGAGTGGTTTTCTCAAAGAAATATTTATTGCCCGTGGCTGGATCGAACCCGCTCCCGGCAATAAAAAAGTTTTGTATGTAACAACCGAAGGAAAAAAGCATATAAAGGAAATGGGCATAGACGGAAAAAACAACTGGCCTGTTTAAACAAAGCCATTAAGGAATGATTATTGCGTTTTGTTTATTCCTGCTCTGCTCATTCAATAATAATCTTTAAAAACCAGGCTATGCCCGAAATGGTAATTGAAGCCCGTACCGCTGCTATCAGCCCGGCCGTGAAAGTGAAACGCATTCTTCCTTTCCGTCTTCGCAGAATGGTGGGCCCGTTTATTTTCATGGATCATGCCGGCCCAATAACAGATATTCCTTTACAGCCTTCCACATTGGATGTGCTTCCACATCCGCATATCGGACTATCTACCGTGAGTTATTTATTCGGTGGCCAGGTAACACACCGGGATAGCCTGGGTGTAGAGCAGATCATTCGTCCGGGAGAAGTTAACTGGATGACTGCCGGGAGCGGGATCGCCCATTCAGAAAGATTTGAAGATCCTTCGGCTCTTGCAGGAGGATTGGAAATGATACAAACATGGGTGGCGTTGCCGGAAAAAGATGAAGAGGCTGCACCTTCCTTCAACAATTATGCACCGGAACAACTTCCTGTTTATACAGATAAAGGTGTGTGGATGCGGCTGATCGCAGGCGATGCCTATGGATTGCAAAACGGTGTGAAAACCAATTCGCCGTTATTTTACCTGCATGTCATACTTCAGCCTGGCGCCACATTTGCGCTTCCTAAAGAGCATTCCGAAAGAGGGTTTTATATAGTAACAGGAAGCGTAGAATTATCCGGTATTGTATACGGCGCAGGAAAAATGCTGGTATTCAGCAAGGGAGAAGATCCATTGATCATGGCGAAAGAACATACCACACTTATGCTCCTCGGCGGTGAGCCTTTGGGCGAAAGGTTTATCTGGTGGAACTTTGTATCATCACGTAAAGAACGTATCGAACAGGCCAAGGAAGATTGGAAACAAGGTAGAATTATCCTGCCTCCCAATGATAATAAAGAATTTATTCCGCTGCCGGATGATACATCAAAACCGGCGGGCAGCGCACCAAAACCCGAACCTCTTTCCTGATAGCAGCGAATGATATTGCCTGTTCGTAATTTGATTTAAATAGACAAGGCCTTGCAATTATTTGTTTCCGGGTGAAGTAGATCTGATAATACTATAATAAAATCTTTCTAACAGCCTCATGTTTTTGGTAATGATTACCCCATTGGCTTTAAGCCCTGTTTTATAAGCCAATTGTTTATTATTATTGGTAGTTAAACCATGATCTAACCTGATCCTTGCTAAAAAGCCACTGTCCGACGGCACTCTTGATATATAACTGATGGTACCTGAAACATATCCCGCTTCTTCATAGGGATAAGCATCAAAACGCAGTTGAACAGGAAGGTTCGTTTCAATTTTGCCGAAATTAGCCTGCGGCAATATTGTTTCACCAAAGAAATGATTGTCCTCGGGATTAATATAACCTAATACTTTTCCCGACTGGACGAATTGGTTTTCCTGCAGTTGAACGATAAATGCTGCGCGCCCGTCGATCGGTGACTGCAAAATGAATCGTTTTTTCCAATCATTTATTAAGCTTTTCAGGTTATGAAGCGCTTCGCGGAAAATGGTGAGCTGTTGTGCAATATCGTGATCCAACTGTTCGATCTCTTTCTCTTTACTCTCAACCTGTGTTTCGTTGGAAAGTAAAGAGGCATCTAATTGTGTAATGGTCATCTGCTTATTTAAGAACTTACTTTTTTCAGATCTCAAATCTTCCTTTGATAATACTTTTTGATCAAAAAGTATTTTGTCCATGTTATAAGATTCTTCTGCCAGTGCCAGATCCTGCTCAGCAAGCGATTTTTGTTTCAGGATCACATTATTGCTTCGGTTCAATGTTTCAATATCATTTTTGAGCAGGCTTTTTTTTCTGATAAAAAAACCGGCATGCGAATAATCATTGAACAACTGCAGGGCAGTGGTAAAAGTTGCATAACCTTGCTGCACTTCTCCCAGCGAATTAAAGGTTTTGTTGAATATCGGCGATATGGATTCAAACCTGCCTGAATCAAGCAGCGCTACAGAACTATCCACCTGCGTAGAAAGTTGCAAAACAGAATTATTGTCTGCCGTGCTTTCGATCCATCCCAGTATTTCATTCTTAAATACCCGGTCATCATTTTTAATAAACAATTTCAAAAGCCTCCCATCCTGATGAGGGATAATTTCTTTTGGGGCATTATCAGAAGTAAGTACTATGCGGACCATTATCGTATCAGGGTATTTTACAAACCAGGTAATACTCAGCAGGATCAATAAGATCAGTAAAAACACATATAAGGCCCCACGTTCTATGAAATCGGGTTTTTTGGAAATGATTTCCTGTGTGAGTTCTGAACGCAGCTCAAAATTCTTTGGCCTCCTTTCTGAGGAAGCCTTTGATAAATCGTCTGTATTTTCATTTACCGGTTGACTCATAATACATCTTTGTAAGAAGTTTTATTGGCCTAATTCCAATTGATTTTTAACCAACTCATAATAGCGGCCCTTGAGCGAGGTAAGATAATCATGTGTTCCTTCCTCAGCTATTTTCCCTTTGTCAAGCACAACGATCTTGTCGGCATTCCGAACCGTACTTAATCTGTGGGCTACCACAACTACCGTTCTGTTTGCAAAGAATTTATTTAAATTCTCAACGATCGTTTTTTCATTATTTGCATCAAGTGAATTGGTCGCCTCATCAAAAAGTAAATAATGTGGGTCTTTATATACAGCCCTTGCAATCAATAGCCGTTGTCTTTGTCCCTGGCTGATACCTACGCCTTCAGCCCCTAATTTCGTATTAAAGCCGTTAGGAAGTGAATCAACGAAAGAGATTATGTTAGCTACATGGCAACTGTGTTTGAGCCTATCAAAATCTATATATTGGTCTCCAACAACAATGTTCCTTGCAATTGAATCATTGAAAACATATCCATCCTGTAATACCGCACCGCATTGCCGCCTCCAGAAAGACGGGCTTATATATTTGAAGTTGTTTTCGCCAACTGAAATCTCGCCGTCATATTGTTCATATATTTTTAACAACAACTTTAAAAGGGTGGTCTTGCCGCTGCCGCTTGCGCCAACGATGGCTGTAACTTTTCCTTCGGGAATGATAAGATTAATGTTTTCCAGAACAAGCTCTGTTCCCGCGCTGGGATATTTGAAGGATAATTGGTTGAGGTGGATACTCTTGTCTTTTGGCAGGTCAAAGTTCAACGTACGGTCAGCAGGTTCTTCATCCTGCAAAGAGTGAATTTCATTCAGCCTTTCCATACTGATCTTTGCATCCTGGATGCTTTGTGCAAGGCCGGTAAATTGTTGCACAGGGCCGTTCAGCTGGCCAATGATGTATTGAATTGCGAGCATTGTTCCAAAAGTCAATTCTCCCTGCACTACCAGCTGGGCAGTGATAAAACTGATCATGATGTCTTTGCCCTGGCTTATAAACAATGCTCCGGTTGATTGCCATTGCCCGTAGTTCAATGACTTGAAATTCAGTTTGAATACCTGTGCCTGTATATTTTCCCAATCCCATCTTTTCAGTTGTTCACCATTATTCAACCTGATCTCCTGCATACCCTGAACCATCTGTAGTGTTGCATTATTTTCTTTTGCCGACAGATGAAAAGTTTCATAATTTATTTTCCTCCTGATGCGCATGAACAATTTGATCCAAAGGAAATACACAATGTTGCCGGCCAGAAAAATGATAAACAGTTGCAGGCTGTAAAAGATCAAAATAAATGCATAAACAAAAAAACTAAGTGTGGAAAAAATAGTGGTTAGTGCCTGGCCGGTAAGAAAAGACTGAACCTGCCTGTTATCTCCGATGCGCTGCATTGTATCGCCTGTATGGCGCGAATCAAAATATGCCAATGGCAGGCGGGTGAGCTTTATCCAGAAATCAGATAATATGGAGATGTTAATATTATTTGAAATACGCAACTGCAACCTGCTTCTCAAAAATCCAACTATCGCATTACTGAATGTAAGCGTCAATTGTGCGATCAAAACAAGGCTGATATATTGCATGTTGTGGGTGTTGATACCCGTATCCACCATGCTTTGTGTAAGAAAGGGTAGTATCATTTGCAATACCAATCCAACCAGTAAAGAAATGAACACCTGTATTATCTGTGCTTTGCTTTGGCGTAGATATTGCGTAACGATCCCCCAGGTTAATTTATTTTCTTTTTCACCTTCGCGATCCAGGAAGGATCCGGTAGGTTCGATCAATAAAATTGTACCTACCAGTTCATTATCTTCTGAATTATTCGAGAGCCAGTGCTGCAGAAATTCTTCTTTTTTATACCGCATCATTACTCCTTTCGCGGGATCAGCAACTCTTGCGCTCTTTTTATTAACTTCTGTCAAAACAACAAAATGATTCTGGTCCCAGTGCAAAATGGCCGGCAGGTCTACCTGAAATAATTTGTCGTAAGCTATCTGAACCCCGCGTGTGCGAAACCCAAGTTTTTCTGCTGTATCACTTATGCCCAGAAGAGAAACCCCCTGCTTGTTAAACCCCATTTTTTGCCTGATAGTGTCGGCATTATAATGCCGGCCATAATATTTGGCAATCATGCGAAGACAGGTTGGCCCACAATCCATGGCATTTAATTGCTTGTAAATGGGAAAAGTATTTCTTCGCATTATCATCCGTTATTCCTGTAATGTAAAATGTTTAGATTTCTATTTTAATATTTTTTATCAAAAAAAACACCTGGGGGGATTCGGTTTTTTATTGATAGCTAAAATATGCAAATAATGGCAAGACAATTTCTGCCGGTTCTGAATTATGAAAGTAAGGATATATTCCGTTTGTTTTTTTAATACTTGTTCTTACATGGTGGTGCAGGCAAAATCAACTGTTATCCTGGTTTGTTAAATTGACAGATAAATCAAATCTGGCAGCTTTAACTTTTTTGATAGTTCAAATATTATATTACATTTACTACAGGATGCTAGGCTCGCAATTCTCCCCCTCCCTGCGAAGCTAATCCGTGAATATTCATTTGAAAAGAATATTTTCCTGTTAAGGTAAAATTTAGTGTTGTTTGGATGCGATGAACCCCCAGTTCATATATAACAACATTAACAAGCAGCATACTGTTATTGAATAGTAACCGGAAATACTGTATTTATGCCTTTACTCTCCCGGTTACTAAATCCTCTTAAGCATACAGGCGATAGAAAAATACCGGCTTGGAGGAAGCCATGTGATAGCCGGCGACAGGATGATACAGGACATTAAAAGAAGCCTGTTGTTAAACCCTGCCGAAGGATTACAAATTCCAGGATTTTTAATTGTAAAGAATGGGACGATCTATAATAACGATGCGCCGGGGCCAAGTGATTCAAAATTGAAAGAGTTGATCGAGCAATTTTCAAAATAGTTACTGCATCATGAAATAAATGATCAGTTGCATTACATCAACAGGGGCAGCTGCTTATATTTACGCTCTAAAATTCAGCCGATGAGCACTGTTTTGATCATTGATGACGAAGAAAAACTGCGCTCATTGCTGGGCCGTATCATTTCACTGGAAGGCTTTACTGTGCTGGAAGCGGGAACGGTAAAAGCCGGTAAAAAAGCCCTCGATAAACAAACCGTGCATGTGGTTTTGTGTGATGTGAAATTACCCGACGGAAGCGGCGTTGATGTTGTAAAAGATATCAAAACAAAATATCCCATTACAGAAGTTATCCTGCTGACAGCTTACGGAAATATTGCCGATGGCGTGCAGGCAATGAAAAACGGGGCCTTTGATTATATTACCAAAGGCGATGATAACGATAAGATCATACCACTGATCCACCGCGCAGTTGAAAAAGTGAAATTGCAGAAACGCGTTCAGGATCTTGAAGAGAAAGTAAATAAACAATATGGCTTTGATGCGATCATCGGTAAGTCGCAGGAGATCACCACTGCCATTGCCATGGCAAGAAAAGTTGCGGCAACAGATGCAACTGTTTTATTGCTGGGCGAAACGGGCACAGGCAAAGAGATATTTGCAACCGCCATTCATAGCGCCAGCAGCCGCAGCGCCAAACCTTTTCAGGCACTCAATTGCAGTGCATTGAGCAAAGAATTATTAGAAAGCGAATTGTTTGGCTATAAATCAGGCGCATTTACAGGAGCCAATACCAATAAAAAAGGATTGATAGAAGAAGCAGACAAAGGAACTTTGTTTCTGGATGAAGTGGGCGATATGCCGATGGATCTGCAGGCTAAATTATTGCGCGTTTTGGAAAATCATTCTTTTATAAAAGTGGGAGATACATTACCTACCACGGTTGATGTACGTATTATTGCAGCCACGAACAGAGACCTCGCAGAAGATGTAAAAAACGGGCGGTTCAGAGAAGATCTTTTTTACAGGCTGAACATCTTTACCATTGCCCTGCCTCCATTACGGAACAGAAAAAAAGATATCCCTGCGCTGGCAGAACATTATCTAACCTTATTTTCCGCAAAGACCAACAGGCGCGGGCTTTCCATGAGCAAGGAATTTCTTGGCCACCTGAATCATCATTCCTGGAAAGGCAATATCCGCGAATTGAAAAATGTACTCGAGAGGGCCGTGATACTCGCTGATGGAGATATCTTAACATCCGATAACCTGCCGTCCGATATACAGGTAAATGACAGCGTTGCTGAAAGCTCTTATGCATTGTCGCATATCGAGAAACTGCATATACAAAAAATACTTGCGCATACAGGAGGCAACAAATCTGAGGCGGCACGCCTGTTAGGGATCGGTGCGGCAACTTTGTATAGAAAGATCGATGAATACAAACTCGGGGAAGATGTTAGATGATAGATGACAGAAGGAAATCTTTGTTCTTCATTATCTGTCAACTAACAACTAACAACTAACAACTGTCATCTTCCATACCTACTCTCACAAAATGATAATTGCCCTCTCAAAATGAGAGGGTACTCTACAGGCATTTTTACTGGCTAAAATATTATTGCATCCCTGTAATTCAGTACCGTAAAGGATTTGCAATTCATCCTGCATACAAATTTTATTGCGGGCATGGGTTTGGCATTGGTTGGCCAAATCAAAAAATATGTTGACCCTCATTTTGATCCTTGCAGGCCTGGTTGGTTTTGCACTCTTCTTTAAAGCCATCGATTTTTTTGAAAAAATCTAAACCCGATTTACCATGATAGCACTCTTTATCATTTCGATCCTGGTGTTTTGTTACATCTGTTATGTACTGGTAAAACCAGAAAAATTTTAAAACTGAATTATGAACACAGAAATTTTTGGTGTTGTTGCCATGTTCCTGCTGATGGTTATATTGGCCATTCCGCTGGGGCGTTATATCGGCAAAATTTATAATGGCGATAAAACCTGGGCTGATCCGGTTTTCAATCCACTCGACAAATTGATCTGCAAGCTCTGCGGTATTAGTCCTGACCACGAAATGAACTGGAAGCAACATCTTGTTGCTTTGCTTACTATTAATCTGGTATGGTTCCTGTTCTCTATGTTCATCCTGATGAATATGGGATGGATGCCGCTCAACCCGGATGCGAATCCGTCAATGACTGCTGATCTTGCATTTAATACATCCATTAGTTTTATATCCAACACTAACCTGCAACACTATTCAGGTGAAAGTGGTGTTTCTTATTTAGGGCAACTGGTGTTGATGTTGTTCCAGTTCATCAGTGCCGGTGCAGGTATGGCGGCATGCGCCGTAGTATTCAAAGCAATGAAAGAAAAACAAACTGACGGGCTTGGAAATTTTTATAATTATTTTATTAAAAGCTGCACAAGAATATTATTACCCATATCTATTGTAGTAGCGATACTGCTGGTGTTTAACGGAACGCCGATGACATTTAAGGGCAAGGATCGATTCATATCCATGCAGGGAGATACGGTGAATGTATCACGTGGCCCATCTGCCGCACTGGTTGCGATCAAACAGGTGGGTACAAATGGCGGCGGATTTTTTGGCGCCAACTCTGCACATCCGTTAGAGAACCCGAATTATTTTACCAATATGGTTGAGAATGTTTGCATCGTGCTCATTCCTATCGCCATGATCTTTGCATTGGGTTACATGCTGAAAAGAAAAAAATTGGCATGGATGATCTTCGCTGTGATGACAGCGGGATTTCTGCTGTTTGTTATCCCATCGATCTACCTGGAAATGAAAGGCAATCCGGCCATTCGCAAATTGGGCGTTGCCCAACAACTCGGCAGCATGGAAGGAAAGGAAGTACGTTTTGGATCCGCTGCATCTGCATACTGGGGTATTACCACAACCGTTACTTCCAATGGTTCGGTCAATGCAATGCACGACAGCTTTACTCCACTCACAGGAATGTTCGCTATGCTGGGCATGATGGTCAATTCATTTTATGGCGGTGCAGGTGTGGGCTTTCTGAACTTTTATGTTTTTATCATTATCGCGGTATTCATCAGCGGATTGATGGTGGGGCGTACACCTGAATTTCTCGGTAAAAAAATCGAAGCGAAAGAAATGAAGATCGCAGCCATCATCGCTTTACTCCATCCATTCGTAATACTTGTCAGTACTGCTCTTTCCAGTTATTTATTTGCAAATCATCCGGCCACTTATGCAAGCTGGCTCAACAATCCGGGCAATCATGGCTTTAGTGAAATGCTGTATGAGTATACTTCTTCCTCGGCCAATAACGGCAGTGGCTTTGAAGGATTGGGCGATAACACACCATGGTGGAATATCAGTTGCGGTATCGTGATGCTGCTCTCTAGATTCCTGCCCATTATCGGCCCGGTTGCTATTGCGGGAATTCTTGCAAAGAAAAAATATATCCCTGAAAGTGCGGGTACTTTAAAAACAGATACGGGCACATTCGGCATTATGATCTTCGCTGTCATTTTTATTGTGGCCGCATTATCATTCTTTCCCGCATTAACGCTTGGGCCTATTGCCGAATTTTTTGGAATGAAATAAAACATACACTATGTCTAACAGATCAAATAAACTTTTTGAACCCACTCTGGTAAAGGAAGCGCTTAAGCAGTCTTTTGTCAAACTCAATCCCCGGAGCATGTTCCGTAATCCCGTAATGTTCACTGTTGAAATAGGAACTGCGGTAATGATCGGCGTCTGCATCTGGATCATGGCGGGTGAGAAAAGCCAGGGCGGCCTTGCTTATAATTTAGTGGTAGCAGGCGTGTTATTACTAACACTGCTGTTTGCCAATTTTGCCGAAGCCATTGCCGAAGCAAGAGGAAAAGCACAGGCGGATTCATTGCGCAAAACAAGAGAAGAAACGCCGGCCAAATGGATCCGGTCGGTAGGCGAGATGTTCGTGAACGAAATAAAGATCGTTCCTTCTTCACAATTAAAAAAAGGGGATGTATTTCTTTGCGAAACGGGCGATATCATACCCATGGATGGAGAGATCATACAGGGTATTGCTACTATCGATGAAAGTGCTATCACTGGTGAATCTGCTCCGGTGATCAGAGAATCAGGCGGAGATAAAAGTTCTGTAACAGGCGGCACCAAAGTATTGTCTGATAGTATTAAAGTGCGTGTAACAACTGAACCAGGTGAAAGTTTTCTCGATAAAATGATCGCATTGGTAGAAGGCGCTTCCAGACAAAAAACACCAAACGAAATTGCACTAACTATTTTACTCGCCGGCTTTACACTCATATTCATCATTGTATGTGTTACGTTAAAACCATTTGGCGACTACGCAAGTACACCCATTACTATAGCGGCATTTATTTCTCTTTTTGTGTGTTTAATTCCTACAACCATTGGCGGTTTATTAAGCGCTATCGGTATTGCGGGAATGGATCGTGCACTTCGTGCAAATGTGATCACGAAAAGCGGTAAGGCAGTGGAGACTGCGGGCGACCTTGATACATTGTTATTGGATAAAACCGGTACGATCACCATCGGTAACCGTAAGGCAACGCGTTTCTATCCTGCCAATGGCATTGATGAAAAACATTTTATCAGATCGGCAGTATTAAGTTCGATGGCTGATGAAACACCGGAGGGTAAATCTATTATTGAATTATCGGGGATCAACCCGATCAGTTACCCGGTAACTAATCCAACATTTATAAAATTCACTGCTGAAACAAGAAGTTCCGGGATCGATTTTCAAACTACGCGTATCCGCAAAGGCGCATTTGATTCTATCAGGACGATGGTGGAAAAAAAGGGAAATATTTTTCCTGCCGAAACAGCAACAACCGTAAAAATGATTTCCTCCAATGGAGGTACGCCCCTGGTTGTTTCAGAAAATGAAATGGTGTTGGGAGTGATCGAATTGCAGGATATTATCAAACCCGGTATACATGAACGCTTTGAACGCTTACGTAAAATGGGTGTAAAAACTGTGATGGTTACCGGTGATAATCCCCTCACTGCAAAATTCATTGCAGAGAAAGCGGGTGTAGATGATTTTATCGCGGAAGCAAAACCGGAAGATAAAATGAATTACATCAAACGTGAACAGCAGGGCGGTAAACTGGTAGCGATGATGGGCGACGGTACGAATGATGCGCCTGCATTGGCGCAGGCCGATGTGGGTGTTGCAATGAACAGCGGAACCGCAGCGGCAAAAGAAGCGGGTAACATGGTTGATCTTGACAACGACCCAACCAAACTGATCGAGATCGTTGAGATCGGCAAACAGTTACTCATGACAAGAGGAACGCTTACAACTTTTTCAATAGCCAATGATGTGGCAAAATATTTTGCGATCGTGCCTGCTCTTTTTATCGCTTCTATTCCAGCTTTACAAAGTTTAAATATCATGCGCCTGCATAGCCCTGAGAGCGCCATATTATCAGCGGTGATCTTTAATGCGATCATCATTCCGTTGCTCATTCCACTGGCATTAAAGGGTGTGGCATACAAACCCATCGGCGCAAGTGCGTTGTTAAGAAGGAATTTATTGATCTACGGATTGGGTGGCGTGATCGTTCCTTTTATCGGTATCAAATTAATAGACCTGGTAGTAAGCACCTGGTTTTAGTAATAAAAATTAAAAACATGAAACAACATCTTCTTCCCGCGATCAAGCTCACATTTATCTGCCTGGTTTTGTTTTGCGGTTTGTATTCGTTATTGATCCTCGGTGTTGCACAGGCGGCGCCGGATAAAGGAGAGGGGCAAACTATTTCAATAAACAACAAAGTGGTTGGTTACGCGCTCGAAGGGCAATCTTTTACTGCTGATAAATATTTTAACGGGCGCCCTTCTGCGGCCGGTTATAATGCGGCGGGTTCTTCGGGAAGCAACAAAGGTCCATCTAACCCTGAATATTTAAAGACAGTGAATGACAGGATCGATTCTTTTCTGGTGCACAATCCAACAGTACAAAAAGAAAATATTCCATCCGATCTCGTTACGGCAAGCGGCAGCGGGCTGGATCCTGATATTTCATTGCAGGGAGCCATGGTGCAGGTTGACAGGATCGCAAAAACAAGAAATCTTGACAAAGAAAAAATAAACGCGGTTATTCAAAGCCATATAGAAAGATCGGTTTTCAATGGCATAGAAAAGATCAATGTGTTACAACTGAATATGGCATTAGACAATTTAAAATAAGAACAATGAAACAAAGATCACTACTGGCAATATTTATAGGAATTGCCGGCTTCGCAAATGCACAAAAAGATACAACGCCTGTAAAAACAGAAAAAATCCCATTCGACGGAATAGAAACCAATTGGCAGAATGGCAGCGACAGAAGGGATTCCACTGTTTTTAAAGGAACGTATTTTATACCAAGTATTATGCTTGATATAAATTATACACACTCTTTCAATAATCCCATTGATAATACAGTTATTGGTTCCACCGCACTGGCACGTAACAATGAAATACAGCTTTCACATCTGTTGTTAGGCGGCGATCTTAATTATGGCAATGCACATGCGCGTGTGATGCTGCAAATGGGAACAAGGTCGATCGTAATACCACGGAATGATTTAAGCCCTTACCGTGGACAATACCAACTGGCAGATGTATACCGTTATTTGAGTGAAGCTTACGCAGGTTTTCATATCAACAAATGGTATGGCATCAATGTGGATGCAGGATTGTTCCTCTCGTATATTGGGCTGAATTCTTATTACCAGGTGGAGAACTGGGAGTACCAGGCTTCTTTCACATCTGATAATACGCCTTGGTTTTTTAATGGCATACGGATACAAATATTTCCTTCTAAAACGTTGAAGATCGAACCATGGATCATCAATGGCTGGCAGAGCTATGGAAAATTTAATAAACAACCCGGGCTTGGCGCCAATATTACATGGATGCCTAACAGTAACCTTAAATTACTCACCAATGATTATTATGGAGCGGATGCTGCAGCGATACCGGATAGAAAAAGATTCCATTCGGATAACAGCTTCCTGTTGCGGTATTATAAAAATAAAAACGCTACAGGCATCAGCCAGGCAGCATTTTCATTAACGGGCGATATCGGATTTGAAAAAGGCGGCGGTGTAAACGGATTCAATAACAGCGATCCGGCTGATCCTGCGCAATATTTTTTGAGCGCTATGTTTTATAACCGTGTCTGGTTCAATAAAAATAAATTCGCATGGACCTTCGGCGGCGGTTATATGAAAAACCCGGGCCGTTACCTGGTTCTGTATCCAACCGGCCAGGCCAGCCCGTTGCCAAACCCTAATAACCCAACACAAACAGAAGGCGCTTATCCATACAGTGCAAACCCGGGAGATCAATTTACCGGTTGGGATGTTTCCACCAATTTTGACTGGATGCTTAATCAAAGTTTAGCTATACGGTTTGAATTGGTACACCGTCATGCAGATAATCCTTATTTCGCAGGAGCCGGCGGAGTTACCTCTCCAACGGGGTATACGTTTACGCCGCTTCCGGCGGATTGGAGGCCGGATCTAGTGAAATCGGAGGACAGGATCATTTTCGCACTTTTATTCAGGCTGTAAAGACAGAAAGTATACAATGGAATTATTTGAGAAATTTTTTATCGCCAGAACCGTATTGGCTTTAAGCCAGCAGGAAGCTGCAGAACAGGCCGGTATTAAACAGGCAACGGTAAGTATTCTGGAAAGGGGTGGCAGGGATGCAGTACCGGAAGCATACATTCAATTCCTTTACACAAAAGGGATCGATATGAACTGGTTGTTCAACACAGATGAGAATACACGAAATGTTTTCAGAAAAGTAAAACATATCAGTAAAAGCGACAAAGGGCTAAGCGAAGAAACTGATGTAACGGTTGATAAAAATGTTTTTCTCAACCAGGAATTACTGGAAACAAAAAAACTTACTTATAGCGGTATCAAGCATGTTGATAAAGTACTGGTTGAATTATTAACAGAAATTAAAAAACTGAATTCGGGGCTCCTGCAACATACCTCAGACAATGGAAAATGAAACATTATATCGATTCACAAAAGGTAAGCTGAAGATCTACGTTGGCATGAGCGCCGGCGTAGGTAAAACATACCGTATGTTGCAGGAAGCGCACCGCCTGCTTGCAAACAACGTTAATATTAAAGTCGGCTATATTGAAACACATAACAGGAAAGAAACGCAGGATCTGATTGAAGGCCTGCCGCTTATTCCGCGCCGCGAAGTTTTTTATAAAGGCAAACGGCTGGAAGAACTGGATGTGCAGAGTATTTTATTATTACAGCCGCAGGTTGTTATTGTTGATGAACTCGCGCATAGTAATATTCCCGGCAGTAAAAATGAAAAAAGATGGCAGGATGTACTGGATATACTCAATGCAGGTATTGACGTGATCACAGCCGTAAATATCCAGCATATAGAAAGTATCAACCAGGAAGTAAAACAGATCACCGGCGTAGAAGTGCAGGAAAGGGTGCCTGATAAGATTTTACAAACGGCAGATGAAGTTGTCAATATCGACCTTACCGCAGATGAACTGATCACACGTTTAAAAGAAGGGAAGATATACGACAAAAGCAAGGTACAGCAGGCGCTCCAGAATTTTTTTCTACCCGAAAAAATATTGCAGCTGCGCGAACTGGCATTGAAAGAAGTAGCAGGGCAGGTGGAAAGAAAAGTAGATTATGAAGTAACAAGGGATAAACTGCTGCGCCATGAAAAATTTCTTGCCTGTATATCCAGCAACCATGAAACGGCGCAGCATATTATCAGGAAAACGGGCAGGCTCGCTTCCTATTATAACAGTACCTGGTTTGTTTTGTATGTACAGACGCCAAAAGAAAGTGTTGACAAAATTCCGCTCGCGGCGCAAAGACACCTGATCAATAATTTTAAAACTGCAACGGAAGCCGGTGCGGAAGTGCTGCAGGTAAAACATACCAATATTGCAGAAGCCATCATGCAGACCTGTATAGAAAAAGAAATTACTACGGTATGCATCGGAAAACCGCACCTGAACCTGCTGCAGGTTATTTTGAGCACCAGCGTGTTTAATAAATTGTTGAAGGGGCTTTCCGTAAATGATATAGATTTAATAATACTTTCCTGATGACAGTAAAGCTCAAAACGAAGATCACCCTGGGCGTTGTTTTTTTATTCACGCTGCTTTTACTGGTTGGCGGTACGGGATTCTTTTATCTCAATAAAACCATTACCGAGCAGCACGATATCCTGAAAGATAATTATGAAACGATCGATTATACACGCAACATGCTGCTGGCATTGGACAGCAGCCATGAAATAAAAGAATTTGAAAAGAACTTAGCCGGCCAGGAAAAAAACATCACCGAAAAGGGAGAGGGCGCTGCTACTTCTTTACTTCGCGATCATTTCAATTCGTACAAAATTCATCCTGATTCACCGGAACTCGTTAATCAGTTGCGCCATGATATCAACCGCATCATGCAGATCAACCTGGACGCGATCATTGATAAAAACAAGCAGCTTGGCCAGAAAGCAGATGATGCAACATTTATTATTGCATTGCTGCTGACCTTATGCGCGCTCGTTGGTTTTTCGTTTGTCTTTAATTTTCCGGGCTATATCGCAGACCCCATTGCAAAGCTTACAAAAGGTATTAAAGCCATAGCCGGAAAAGAGTATGGACAACGGATTCACCTGACACGAAAGGACGAATTTGGCGAGATGGCTGCGGCCTTTAACCAAATGGCTGAAGAGCTCGACAGGTATGAGCACAGCAACCTCGCCAAAATATTATTTGAAAAACAAAGGGCGGAAACAGTGATCAATTCCCTGAAAGATGCCAGCATAGGCATTGATAAAAATGGCACGGTACTTTTTGCAAACCCATTGGCATTACAGTTGCTAAGCCTTGCAGAAATTGATGTGGTTGGAAAAAATGTATCGCTGCTGGAGAAACAGAATGACCTGTTCCGTTTTTTACTGAGCGAAGAAAGTAACAAGCCATTCAAAATTGTGCTTGATGGAAAAGAACAGTTTTTCAGCAAAGAAACCGCAGATATCAGCAATACCGAAGGAACCATCGGCAACCTGATCGTTCTGAAAAATATCACACCGTATAAAGCGCTGGATGTAGCAAAAACAAATTTTATTGCAACCGTTTCCCACGAACTGAAAACACCGCTTGCCTCATCGGACTTCAGTTTAAAATTGCTGGAAGATGAACGGGTTGGCCCGCTTAACACAGAACAGAAAGAACTTGTGCAGCATTTAAAAACGGATAACCTTCGCCTGCTAAAAGTATTAAGCGAATTGCTGGATCTTTCACAGGTAGAAAGCGGAAAGATCCTGTTGCATATCACCGAAGTAGATCCGCGGATACCTGTACAAAGAGCCATAGAAACGGTAACGGCAGCAGCGCAGCAAAAGCAGGCGGTTATAGAAAGTTCATTCTCTGAAAACCTTCCCGCCTGCAAAGGCGATGAAGAAAAAATAGCCTGGGTATTGATCAATTTTTTAACGAATGCGATCAAATATTCTCCCGAACGCGGAAAGATTCTGGTACATGTGTCGAATGAAGATGATACGCTTGTTTTCAGCGTAGCCGACCAAGGTAAAGGAATAGCGACGGAGTATCTGCCAAGGATATTTGAACGTTTTTACCAGGTGCCCGGCACAGAAAAAACAGGTACCGGCCTGGGGCTTTCTATCAGCAAGGAGTTTATCGAAGCCATGGGCGGAACAACCGGTGTTAAAAGCGATATGAATGAAGGAAGCCGTTTTTATTTCAGCCTTCCGGTTGCCTGAATGATTTCTTATAATTGAAATAATTAGAAAAGATCTGTCAGAATAAGATACCGGTTTGATTTCTGCAATTTCCGGTATTGCATCAGTTTGGAAATTAGTAACACTTATTTCGCCACAGATTAGCACTGATTGTCTGTGCTAATCTGTGGCGAACAATTTCCCATTTCAATTAAAATGATACAGCGCCTGATTTCCTGATCACTTTTCTACACGTATCCGTTTGGTTTCTTTTTTATTTTGAAGCAACAGTTCAGACAGTTCCATTAAAACTTCATTGGTGAACCACTTCGTATTCGCCAGGTCTGTGACAGGAATACGGACGATATCATCCAGTGTTTTAATACCCTGTTCTCCCATCACTTCTTTGAAGTGTTCGCTTACCGGTAACTGTGCAACCGGCTTATGTAAAAGGTCCGTGTTCTTCATTTTCTGTCTGTTACAATAAGCCTTTAAACAATCGTGCCGTTCACTTTATATTTCCAGCAAAGGCATCACCGGTAAAATGGTCATCTTTTTTTTCTTTTTAGCTGGAACTGGTTTTTTCGCGGATACAACACTTACAGGTTTTGCTTTTTTAGCCTTGCCGCTTGTGGAGGGCAATTCCTTTTTTTTCGATGGCATAATAGTAGGATTTTTAATAAAAGCGATTAAAAAATCATACCATAGCATTGGGAAGGCCGGCTTTTATAAGCCGCATATCAAGTTGTTTTTTCCGGACATGTCCGATCAACACACCGTATCGCAATAATCCACTATTTTTTTTACGATCGCTGAAAGCCCGTCAATAGTGTTTGGCTTTACAAAATATTCAATGGCGCCTTTGCCCAAACAGCCGTCGACATAATCTTTCCGGCTATCCGTACTCCATATGAATTTATTTATGCCGATCATTCTCGTTTGATTGCAGAG
>Ga0206949_1173_pt1 | contig 23141 bp, 23 predicted proteins | sample Alteio_BWOrgHeat_40_FD_153240 | JGI IMG/M metagenome (GOLD analysis project Ga0206949, IMG submission 153240) | Enriched cells from forest soil in Barre Woods Harvard Forest LTER site, Petersham, Massachusetts, United States -... | ecosystem: Environmental > Terrestrial > Soil > Temperate forest >...
AAATACTGCAGATCTGTACGCAGCTTTAGGTATGACCAAATATGCAGCTGTTGAAGCATTTGTGAGATGGCATTATTAACATGTTTTACAATCTGAACCTGTTATTATTTCGAGATTTTTTTACCGTAGAGCCACAGAGAAACAACGGTTCAGCAGAGTATTGGAATAGTACAACACGTTGGTATTATTAATTTTCGAGTGCTTATTTTTGCCTGATGATGAATGATCGGGATAAAGTAAACCAGGCAATAGCAAAAGCCTGGAGAACAGCATGGACAGATAGGCGCTTCAGAATAAAAACTGTGATCGGCAGTATCTTTCTTTTTTGTGTGCTGGTATATCTTCCTGTATTCTTCGGCAGTATTGAGCAACGGCAAGGCGCCATATTGAACGACCGCTTACTGTATTACCTGCCTGCGGTAGATGTTTCCATACCTATGTTTATCATTATCTGGTCGATGACCTTGTTAATTTTATATCGGTGCGCGCAGGATCCTTCTTTATTTATTCTTTTTCTTTTTTCATTCATTCTCTTGTCGTTTTCGCGGATGATAACGATCCTGATTTTTCCACTCGAACCGCCCGTTTCATTGATACCGCTCAAAGACCCGCTGATCGGTATATTTTATGGCGGCACGGAAGTATTTATCAAAAAAGATCTTTTTTATTCGGGCCATACATCCGTACAGTTCCTGATATTTCTTTGTGTAAAAAAGAAAAATGATAAGATCATCAGTTTACTGGCAACTATTATTGTAGGGATACTGGTGTTGATACAGCACATCCATTTTACGATCGATGTAATTGCCGCGGCCGTGATCCCGTATTTTATATACCGTTTAGGAAAATGGCTGGCTGAATATTAGAATGCTTCCCCAAGCTGCAGGTAAAATCCACTGTTCTTTCCCTGGCCGATACCATAATCAACACGAAGGTTTAATTTTTCTTTTGTATCGAGCGCAAACCGGATACCGCCGCCATAAGAATATTTCAGGTCGTTAATGGCATAGTCGGCGAAGTTTCTTGTTACACTTCCGGTGCCTCCAAAAAGAACCGCACCAAACCGTTTATAAACAGGGAACCGATATTCCGCCTGTATGACCGATTGATCCTGGTCTTTGTATCTGCCATCATAATATCCACGCATCCTGTTGGCGCCGCCGAAAGATGCGAGGCTGCGCAAGGGCACATCTCCCCCATTGCTGAAAGTAAAGAATTGAAAAGCCAATACCTGTTTGTTAAATAGCGGTATATATTTTCTCAGGTCAACCACATAATTGGTATAGACATAATCTGATCCCAGGTACTTATCAAAATGATTAAATGAAAGCTGGCAGAACGCACCTTTTGAAGGGGCAAACGCATTGTTCCTTGTATCATAGGTGATACTCGACCCCAGGCCGGCCACATGATAATTGGTTCTTCCGGGAACATTCTCTTTATCAAACAACCCTCCTGCCTGGTATTGTATGTCCCACACTTTCTGCATTTCAAACAAGAGCCCGATAAATAAATGCGACGCTACTTTATGCAGCAGGTGGAGATAAATGTAGAACTGGTTGAATTTATATGATTCAACAGCGCTGTCAGGCGTATTTTTTCCAAGCCCCCAGAATTTGTCCGGATAAGAACTAAAAGAGACCTGTTCATTCAGAATAAATTTCTCGCGGTCGAAATACTGAGACCCGTTCAATGCTGTGATCAGCTGTTTTTTTGTGGAATACAATAATAACAGCTGCATGTTTGACGTTCTAGAAACCGTATCTTTAGATGAGAGACGGAATGTAGAAGAGCCGACCGTTCCAAAGGACCAGCCGGTTTCGATAGATTTTGCAATAACGGGGAAAACTAAAATATGTTTCCGTTTTAAACTATCGGATTGTGAATAACTAAGGGTGTTCAATGAGAAAACAACCAAAAACAAGCAAAAAAAGCGAAGGGGCATACCAACTTTTTTCATAATAAAAGGCGTAAATTAACCTCTTATACTTTAACCGGGTAAAAACTCTGTATAAATTGCTTAGATTTGCTCGCTTTTTATACGTTACAAGTTTACAATTTTGTAATAATTAATTAACATTACACTACTAATTAACGCAATAGAGTTAAGAATGAAAAAATGGGATAGTCATTTTCAGCTGGGAGATACTGTAACCGAGGAGCAATTGAAGTTTTTTGATAAGCACGGCGTTATAGTATTCAGGAATTTTATCAGCAAAGAAAAAGTGGCCGTCTATATCAATGAAATCAAACGCCTTGAAACACAGTGGCTCGAAGAACAGCGTGACAAGGTCAACGGGATTCCATTGAAATTTGGCAAAGACGAACACGGCAACAAAACTATACAACGGTTCTGTTTCAGTTCATTGTATAGCGATGAGTTGCATAAACTGCTGGAAGAACCCAGGCTTAAAGCCCTGATGGCTTTCCTGAGCCCGTATGAAGGAAGGATTGCAGAAAATGAAAAAGACGGGCTTGTGGTTAATAATTATATCAATACACCGAACAGCACTTTTACCCAAATGGGCTGGCACACCGATGCACCGCGGGATCTGTTTCTCGGGCAGAAGATCATGCCGATGCTGAACGTAGGTATTCATCTTGATGAATGCCCCTTTGAAAATGGCGGCCTCCGCGTATTGCCCGGCACACATAAGCAGAATGTTTTGAAACTGTTGTTTGGTAAAAAATATTTTATTGATAACAACGATGATGCACGCGAAGCCGGTTTTGATATGCATGCCGGTGATCTTTCTGTACATGATGGTCGTTTATGGCACAGGGTAAAACAATCGCCTAAATTTGGAGAAGAGAGCCGCAGGCGCGTTATGTATGTTCCGCTGGTTACCGGTAAGTACAAACCTAAAGATGAGAACAGCAAAACACCGTTCTATCACAGGTTTACTTCAAAAGTGCATCATTAAAATACATTCATCATATCATTAAACATATTCTGAAAAGGTCAACATCGTGTTGACCTTTTTCAATACAAAACCATTCTATGTTGTACGCACTTATTACCGGGGCCAGTAAAGGAATTGGTAAAGCTATTGCTGAAGAACTTGCCGCAAGAAATACCAACCTTTTACTGATCGCACGCAGCGAAGCTTTGCTGAAAGAATCAGCTGCCGCCCTTTCAAAAAAATATTCAGTCAAAACAGATTGGCTTGCGATAGACCTGGCTGATCCTTCCGCTTCTTCCAGGATCATTGCCTGGGCAAAAGAAAAGGGTTATGAAATAAATATCCTTGTAAATAATGCCGGTTACGGGTTGAGCGGTGCATTTGAAAAATATACGGCAGCCGAACATCGCGACATGATGCAGGTAAACATGCATGTGCCGGTAGAATTATCCAGCCTCTTGATACCGGAATTAAAGGAACATCCTGAAAGTTATATCCTGAATATTGTTAGCTCAGCAGCTTACCAGGCCGTTCCGGGTTTGATGGTCTATGCAGCCAGCAAATCATTTTTGCTGAGTTTCAGCCGGGGATTACAATATGAATTACGTAAAACAAATATTTCAGTAACAGCCGTAAGCCCGGGCGGAACCGATACGGGTTTTGCAGACCGTGCCAAAGTAGGTATCAAAGCGGTCAAAGCCGGTGAAAAATTAAATATGACACCAGAAGCTGTTGCAAAAATTGCAGTGGATGCTATGTTTGCCCGCAAAACAGAAACCATTACCGGTTTTGTAAATAAACTGGGTGCATTCTTTGTATGGTTGTTACCGAAAAAGCTGACGGAAAAAACTGCAGCAGGTATTTACGGGCTCGATTAATTTACAGAATCAACACGATTGGTTTTGCCGATTCTTGATAAGCCATTATATTTGCAGCCCCAAACGGGAATGGCTGCGTAGCTCAACTGAATAGAGTACCTCACTACGGATGAGGGGGTTTCAGGTTTGAATCCTGACGCGGTCACACTTACACTACAACTCGAAATCCTGTAAATCATTTGTTTACAGGATTTTTAGTTTCATCTCTTTTGTTTAAACACGTTTTTCGCAGGATTCCGCTTCACCATATTCACGGGCATTGAGTTGCATCAGGCAATCCCAGAACCGAACTTTCACCTGAGGTTAACCTTTGATTTTATGCTACCGGCAACTACCTTTGTATGATGATAAAGAAATTCATCGTTGCAACGGCATCCTTATTTTGTGTTTGCAATACCGTTTTCGCCTGGAGCCGCGAAGGGCATCAAATGGTTGTTGAAGTTGTTTCCCGGTTATTAAGCAACAACACGAAAGAAAAAAATTTAAGCACTGCTGCTACATCTTTACCTGTGCAACAAACCACACAACAAAAAACGGAACAAACATTCACCGCATTTGAAGCAAAGGATCATACCGGTGAAAAAATAACGGTATGCGATAAAGTATTCGGCACACGCTTCTTGGAAAACTCAAACGGCCAACTGACATTCTTAAATTTAGGTGCAGCATATCCAAACAGTCCATTCACCATAGTGATCTTCGGTAACGAACGCGCGAATTTTAAAGAGAAGCCCGAACTGTATTACAACAATAAAAAAGTTTGCGCAACCGGCCTCATCAAAGAATATAACGGCAAACCGGAAATGATCATTACAAAAGAAGACGAGATAAAAATTGCCAATTGATATACAATTGCTTCTGCAACTTGTGATAGTTGAAAACAGTTTTGGCTATGGTTTTGAGAACATTACCTGAAAAACCGCATTAACTTTTATTCGATGGCTTACATGATATAGCTGCAGTCAGAACTCACGCGGCTGATTTTTGATTATGCAATCTGTAAGAAACACGCCAACTTGGAGTACCAATTCAAAAAAAGATCAGCGTGACCGAAAAACAGCGGCAGGAAATACTGGAAGAGTGGCTTAGACTGCATAAAGGGATCATCTTCAAAATCGTACGGGCATATACCATCTCAGATCACGACGATCTTTTCCAGGAGATCATGGTTCAGGTATGGCGTTCCATTCCTTCATTCCGCAAGGAATGCGCTGTTTCCACGTGGTTATACCGCATTGCACTTAACACAGCTATCAGGTGGGTCAAAAAAGAAAAAAAACATTCGGATACCCGGTCGCTCGATCAGGTTCAACATCTACTACAGGAAGATACGCTGACAAATGAGGAAAGGCTGAACTGGTTGTACACGGAAATACACAAGCTCGATAAAATTGACCGCTCCCTTGTTTTGCTGCTGCTCGAAGGTTTCAGTTATAAAGAGATGTCCGCAATACTGGGCATCGGTGAATCGAATGTGGGCGTAAAGATCAATCGCATAAAAAAACAACTGATTGCAAAATCTAAAAAATTTGATACCGATGGAATTTGATGAAATGAAAAAAGTATGGGATGCACAAAACAACCAGCCTGTTTATAACATCGATGAAAAAGCATTGCTTGACCGCATTCAATCCAAGATGGATATTGTACTTCGGGCTACCAGTATCAGCGAGTGGTGTTTGATCCTCATTAATCTTATTGTAGGTATCGTATTGCTCAACCGCGATCCTTTCAGATCGGGCAATATATTTCTGTCCATAGAAGCAGGCTGGATGTTTTTGGTTGTTGTGTATCTGGCGATCAACCGAAGCCGTAGAATAAAAGCCAGCCGCCAGTTCGATCGTTCCGTTCGCGGTGATCTGGATCATTCCATTTCACTTCTCGATTACCAGATGCGTATTTCTCAAATCGTTAGCTGGAATTTACTTCCCCTTGGATTGATAATGATTGGCGCAGGCTGGGAATCCGGAAAATTATGGAAGGTGAGCCTGGTAATATTGATTTCATTTTCATTAGCCCTTTACGTTACCAGGGCAGGGTATCGCTCGAACAAAAAAAGAAAGCGCATACTTCTGGAACTAAAAGAAAAATTGGATGCAGATATCTAAAAAATATAATCAAAAAACAAGGCGGATTTATTGATTGGCCGGAGAGTGTCCGTACAATTGATCGAGGTAGTATGCGCATATGGTATCCCGGATATTTACCAAAAGCCATATGCGGAGTAATCAAATAAAACCGTACTCGGTTTTGTATGAAAACAGCGTTTTTCATCCTTATCAAAAATCCTTGCTCGAAATAAGAATAAAATATACTTTTAATTGGAATATAAAACGGCATAAAGAAAAATCTCATGAAGCTAACACGCCGCAAGTTCTTACAAAGCTTCTTCATTGTCTCCACGATAATAACAAAGAAAGGTTGGGCAACCAAGTCCCGCAAGCCGGCAACTGAGCGCCGCGACCTCTTTCCACAGGGTGTGGCATCGGGCGACCCCACTCCTAACAGCGTAATCTTATGGACGAGGCGCCCACCGATAAAGGGCAGTTCTACCAGTAAACTGGCCGTTGAAATTGCAACAACCCCCGAATTCACTAAAATCCTGGCAAGTGGTACTGCGAATGTTAGTGCTGATTCTGATTGGACATGCCGTTTCCTGGCTGGAGACCTCAAACCCAATCGCGAGTATTGGTATCGTTTTATTGATGACAATGGTTTCGCAAGCCGGATTGGCCGCACCATAACGGCAACCAGCAACGATTCAGATACACCCGTTCGTTTTACCTTTGTATGTTGCCAATGCCCTAACGAAGGTGCCTTGAATGCTTACCGAAAGATGATCTTCGAGGATGAAGCACGCCCGGAGGATCAGCGACTAAATTTTGTATTGCACCTGGGGGATTTTATTTATGAAGTTACCTGGTATGCCGAAGATAATCCAAATGGAAACCGCGGCCGACGCATCAGAGATCTGTACAAGTTTCCGCAAGGCCGAAAGGTTAGCAATTTTCATCTGCCGGTTACCCTGGAGGATTATCGTACCCTCTACCGTGCATATCTCGAAGATCCCGATTTGCAGGATGCCCGTGCGCGTTGGCCTTTTGTATGTGTTTGGGATAATCACGAATTTGCCTGGGCAGGGTACCAAAGCCAGTATGTGGCAGGGGGTGGTTACAGCGCTCCCGCACAAAACCAGAAAATCTCTGCCAACCAGGCCTGGTGGGAATTCATCCCTGCGCATGTAACACAACCCGGTAACCCCAGGCTCGAACATTTCAAGGCTCCGGTGGTTGTGGATACACCTCTGGGAGAACTCAATGAAGACGGGCTTTCAGAAGAACCCAATAACCTGATGGCGATCAACAGTTTGAAGATCCAGCGTGTGCAGCGTTGGGGTAAGAACGTTGATTTACTGCTCACCGACCATTGGTCATTCCGCTCTCCTGATATGTCTACTGATGATTTTGATGCTCCCGGATATCCCAGGGTCTCCCCGCAAATACCTTTTGAAATTATGAATTATGGCCGCCATTATAATGGTAATAAACCGCCGGATACCATTCGTTTCAATGGCAAGGATCTTCCCAATCCGACAAAAAATGTTCATGCCCAGACTTACCTGGGCCGGGATCAAAAACGTTGGTTCATGGAACAGCTTGGGGCTTCTACTGCAATCTGGAAGATCTGGGGACATTCCTTTGGCACTATGGAAGTGAGAAGCGATTATCAAAACCTGCCTGGCGAACTGGGTAGTGATTGGCCCAAAGATGCCGGGTATGCAGTAATAGACAACCGGTTCCTTCGGGATAAAGACGAGATATTTGATTTTATACGCGATCGGAAGATCACCGGTTTTTGTGTTGTTGGAGGTGACCGCCATGCGTTTCATGCCGGGTTAGCCTCCAAAGCGCTGCCACCGAAACCATATGAGCCGTTGGGTGTGGAATTTATTACCGGTTCCATATCGCAGCAGACCCTTTTCGAAGTGATGGAAGTAACCATGGCCAAAAACCATCCGAAGCGTGTGCTGCACCTGATTGATAAGGCCGATGGCACGGTGATCCCCTCCATGAATGTTACTCCTATGCATGGGGTACTTTCGGCTCTGAAGTTAAAGGAGACCGGAGATATGGAGCAAGCCCGTACTGTACGCAATGCGGATGTTGCGCCGCATTTGTCATTTCTCGATTTCGGCGGGCACGGCTATGGTTTAGTGACCGCTACTTCCGATCAGCTTTCGGCCGAGTTCGTGTGTATACCGCGGCCGCTTGAACGCAGCGAACGTCCGGATGGCGGTTCTTTGGCCTACCGTGTTGTGCATCGAACACGCTTATGGAAGGCGGGCGAGACACCTAAGCTTGAGCAGGAAATCCTTGAAGGCAATCCGCAGTATTCCATCTGAGTTATTATTTTCATACAAGTCCCCCTGCCCTTCTTCACAATAAATTGTATCACCTGTTAAATCTTTTCCAGGTATTCAACCATTTTCTTTCTGTGTTTTTCGTCCGGTAATTCACCTTCACCTGCTGCCATATTAGCAACAGCATGTAAAGGTTGTCTTGTAGCAGGTATCACACAGGTAACACCCGCATGTGAAATAATATACTTTAAAAAAAACTCGCTCCATGTCTTAATGCCAATTTCACTTGCCCAATCCGGCAACGATCTATTTTTCACGATCGAAAATAGGTTCCCCTCGCCAAAAGGCCTGTTGATAATCGTTGCCACACCCATGTCTTTGCACGCGGGTAACAAACGCTTCTCCGCATTGCATGATAAAACCGAATAATTAAATTGTACGAAATCAAATTTTTTCATTCCAAGCACCCGTTCGAGTTCCTGATGAAATGAATCTGTATAATGAGTGATGCCGATATATTTTATTCTCCCCTCTTCTTTCCATTTGCGTAAGGTTTGAAAATGTATTTTCCAGTCAAGTAAGTTATGGATCTGCATGAGATCTATTTTTTTCCGGCGCATGAGCGACATTGAAGTTTCCATTTGCCTGATCCCATCTTCCTTTCCTGTGATCCATACTTTGGTAGCATAAAAAAAATCATCCCTTGCCTGCATACCGGAAGTAATATCACCGATTACTTTTTCTGCCCGTCCATACATGGGCGAGCTATCGATCAGCCTTCCGCCACAAGTGTGCATAGTTTGCAATACTTCTTTCAGAACTGGGTACGCAGATGTCCCGCCCACATCAAAGGTCGACCAGGTACCTAAGCCTATAACAGGAATAGTATTACCTGAAGCTGGAATGATCCGTTCAATCATCCTCTCGTCTATTTAAGTACTTCACCCAAAAAGAAGAGGGTGTGCTGCCATGCCCTTTTTGCCATCACTTCATTGTAATCCGCAGATTTGGGATCAGTGAAAGTGTGTTTGCTGTATGCATAGGTGATCACCTGCCAGTCTGCTTTGCCCGCGTTCATTTCTTTCACCAGGCTGTTCATCACAGCTGGCGTAACGCTTGCATCTTCTGCGGGGTTTTCAATCAGGATCTTTACCGGAAGCGCCACATCGGTACGGGTGCTGTCTTTTGCCAGCCCACCATGAATAGAGATCACTCCTTTCACCGGAAAATTGGCACGCGCTGTTTCCAGGGCGCCGGTTCCGCCAAAACAATAACCGATCACAGCAATTTTATTTATGTCGGCACCTGCTTTTTTTAATTCCTCCAGCGCCAGTTCGATCCTTTTCTGGTAAAGCGTATAATTGTTACGAAACTGTCCCGCTATTTTTCCGGCAGCGTTATTGTCTGCAGGAATGTTCCCTTCGCCATAGATATCTGCAACAAAGGCAATATATCCCTGTTTCTCCAGTGCCAGGGCAGCATCTTTCGCTTCATCATCGATCCCTTTCCACGCAGGAAGCACCAGCACACCGGGTAATTTTTTTCCTTTATTTGATGTAACCAGGCCATTCAGTTTTTGGTCACCATCGCGGTAGGCGACCGGCGTAAGTGACTGCGCTTCCAGTGAGTAACAACCTATTGACAGTATAACAATCAACAAAAGATTTTTCATGAGTTTGATTTTTTGCTTTATAAAATAAATACAAATTACAAAAACTTTTACCCGCAACAGCCGGTGCGTTGTTTCTAACTTTGGAAATATGAAAAAGCAGATGCCTTTTGACTTTATACTGAACTATCTGCCGCGCAAACTGATCATTCAGCCCGCTATAGGAATGTTTTATATCTACTTCGATAAAAAGATTGTATTGATCGCAAGACAAACAGCCAAAAACAAACAACACAACGGCCTTTGGATTGCCACTAACCGTGAATACCATGCGGGCCTGAAAGAGGAAATACCGGCCATTACCGATTTTGTTTTTGACGAAGACAAAACAATAGATTCCGCATGGTTGTTATTAAGTGAAGGCCATGATGATTTCGAGAATGCAGCTGGCGCCGTATGCGAATTGATCTCAAATCGTGACAAAAGGATCGGAAGGGTAACAAAGAAAAGTGAATTGATGTAAAGCAGTAGTGTTTGAAAAAAATCAGAAGACGATGAGCGTATTTGTTATAAATAATAATTTTATTATAGCGTCAGTTCTTAAAGATATGTTGATGCATTCCGATAAAAAACGAAACTGTTTCACCTCTTTTGTTTAAACGCTTGATACTACGCTATCGCCTGTTGCCTTTAAATGCGTACCTTGATTACTGTGAAAACCAATCCACTTCCTTTTTATATCCGCTACACAATAATTGCGGTTAGCCTCGTCTTTACCGTAATCATTTTGCGCGGTGCATCGGCATTGCTGATCCCTCTTTTCGCGGGGCTGTTACTCGCGATCCTGTTGCTGCCGCTGGTGAATTTTCTCGAACGCAAACACTTGCCCAAAGCGCTTGCCTGCATCATCGCCGTGTTTTGTTTTATCATCGCATTTACCGTCGTCAATTATTTTTTAACCGCAGAGATCACGGGGTTTTCAAAGGAACTGCCGAACATACTGGCTAAATTAAAAATTGAATTTGCCTCTTTTCAGGAATGGATCGTAACTAAATTCCATGTTGAACGGGAACAGCAGTCAGACTATGTAAGCAATTCATTCAATGATATGCTTAATGGTGTTACGGGTTTTTTATACCGGCTGTTTTTCTCACTGGGCAACCTCGTTATCTGGATCCTTTTTGTTTGCATCTATGCTTTTTTTATTCTTTGCTACCGCGCAAGACTGGTGCGATTTGTAATGAAATTAATTGAAAAAGATTTTAGCCATGAGATGCCATTGATCCTACAGGAAAATAAAAAAGTGATCAAAGGATATATCACCGGGCTGCTTGCAGAATTTGCGATCATGCTGGTGCTGGTCAGTTCGGTACTCCTGATACTTGGTATTAAATACGCGCTGCTGCTCGCTATCATTACAGCATTGCTGAATGTTATCCCCTATATCGGTATTTACACAGCAACCGTAATTGCCATGCTGGTTACCTACGCCAACAGCACCGGTTCTTCGGCTGTCACCGTGGGCATTGTTTTATTGAGCATCCATTTAGTTGATGGCATTATTCTTTTGCCACGCATTGTTGGGTCGCGTATGAAACTGAATCCTTTTATCATGATCGTAGCCGTGATCGCAGGCGATATTGTCTGGGGCATTCCCGGCATGTTCCTGTTTATTCCGTTAGCGGCCATGCTTAAAATCGTATTTGAAAATATTGCTTCACTGGAAGCATGGGCTATTTTATTCGGGGAAGAAGAAAAGAAAAAAAGGTTGAAGAAAAAGTGAACAAACATTTCAGATAGTAACTCTTCACAGTTCCCTAACGATCCATGGTACAGTTTTGGAGTTATTAAAAACATTCATACAACAACACATACCATGGTTCCTTATAAAAAGATTCTTACAAATATTATTTGTACGCTGCAGATAATATTAGGTAGCGCAGCGCTTCCTGCACAATCTACGCAGGGAGTGCCAGGTGAAAACTATGTATTCACCGTGCAAACGATCGTGCCTATGCGGGGCAGCGCCAGGCAGGAAACGTCAGGGGATTATACTTTGCGGGTAACACCCGACAGTGTGATCTCGTACCTGCCGTACTTCGGGCGCGCCTATTCGGCAACCATCGGCACCACGGACTTAGCTTTCCAGTTCAACTCCACTAATTTTGATTACCGTGTTGCGAACCGTAAAAAAGGCGGCTGGGATATTGTCATCAAACCCAAAGATGTTGGAGAACAGCCGCAACTGGCGCTAACGATATTTCCGGGTGGTACCGCTTCACTCCAGGTTACCAGCGCCAACCGCGACCCGATCACTTTTAACGGCACAGTAGAAAGCAAAAAAAAGTAATGCAGTGAAATGCAGAATTTGTCTGCGCAGCAGAGAATAAAACAGGTTGCCCCTATTTTGTCCAGGTGTTGTTTTTTTCATCCGCATCCATAAAAATGCCGCCATCCAGCGTAATAGACTTCACTGGTTTTGTTGTCTTGATATTTATTAAGGCAACTGTTTGATCTTTTTTCCATACGATCGGCGTTTGATGGAATGTATCTGTTCCGCCGTCGGCATAGGTTACATTTACATCGAATGGTATAGCAAAGCCTCCGATGTTTTTGACCGACAATGTATAACCGTGCTTTGTTTCTGCAGCATTTTCTAATGCGAGGTCGATATAGCTCGGCGTGAAGAACCAGTTATAAAAAAACCAATTCAGGTTCTTACCCGATCCACTGCTCATTGAATTAAAATAATCCCACGGGATCGGATGCTTTCCATTCCAGTTGTTCATATAAGTATGAAGCGCTTTTTTAAACAGCTCGTCGCCTAACATATCTTTTAAAGCCAGGTAGCTTAATGAGGCCTTGCCATAAGAGTTGCTTCCCGCCGCAAAAGTTACATAAGGCGATGGTGTAATGATCGGGTTCTCCTGCGTATGCTGCCCGTGTATCCAGCGATTGACACGGAAGGATTTATAAAAATCATCGGCTCCTTTTTTGCTCTTTTCAGTAAGGCCTATCAGGTATTCAAACGTGGTGGCCCAGCCTTCGTCCATAAAAGCGTAGAAGCTTTCGTTGGTGCCCATATAGAAAGGCATATAAGTGTGTGCCTGCTCATGATCCTGCACCAGTTCGGCAAAACCCAGATCGGCCTGGTGGCTGTCGTTGATCATCATGGGATATTCCATATCGGCAAATCCCTGGAAGGCAGTCGATTTTTCATACGGGTACTGAACACCGGGCCATACATTCGAAAAAAAGCGGAGCGAATAACGGCCAAATTGTACGGACTGCTGAAAATCACGCATAGTGTCTTGGTAAGCAGCCTGCATACTTACCCGCCTGCCGGTTTGATCGTCTGTTACCACACTGCCTCCATCCCAGTTATAATGATCGCTGATACCAATGGCCACATCACTTACATTACTCGCAGTAAACTTCCAGGTGTTGCTGGTATTTTGCGCCGTAACGTTCTTATTGGCGAGATCCCTGGCGCTGGCAATATGGATAGTTGAATCGCTGTTGAGCGATGTTTGAAACCTCTTTGCTGCATCAGGCGAGAGCACTTCATCCGGGTTACGGAAATTGCCTGTAGCCCAAACAATAAAATTTTTCGGAACGGTTACATGTAAGGAGTAATCATTAAAATCGTTATAAAATTCGAGGCCGCTGCCAAACGGTTGTACATCCCATCCTTTGTAATCATCGTATACCGATACGCGCGGATAAAAGTAAGCGACGTAAAAAGTAGTTGAGTCGATCATACCCTCACGCCCCCTTCCCCTGGATAACTGGTAATGCCACCTGATATTGAGTTTTACCGAATCGTGCGAAGCCAGTGGTTTACCAAGCGCCATCATATAATTAGTGGAAGAAACCGAGTCGTTGTTCCATGCAGTTTTAGCGCCGTTCACAGTTATTTCATCAACCTGAATGCCGGCCTGCGGATTAGGAGCAGCTCCCCTTGCACCACCCCTGTGGGAATTCATGATCAGTTTGAAATTTAAACTATCAAGTTTATCGGGGCTCTCATTGAACCAGGTGATCTGTTCAACTCCCGTGATGGTATTTTGCGGCGGGTTAACTGTTAAAGCAATATCATAGCGGCCGTGAGTGAGCCAGTATTTTTTGCCGGGCCTGCCATTAAGATTGCGCGTATTATTATCGAAAGCTTTGGCAATATAATCCGGCATAGGAAGCGATCCCTTGTAAAGGCTCATCGGCGCGTTGGCCGGGGGCATCTGTGCATAAGCCTGCAGAAGCGAGGCACATAAAAAAACGGAGAGGATGATCTTTCTATTCATAACAGTTAACTTATCAGGTTGTAAAAGTTCAAAACATGTTTGGCCTGAACAGTTTCTTACGTTTAATATTACGATTATTATTCAGTGTTATCGGCCGCTTAAATATACTCCATTAACGGTAACAATCTGACACATCCGTAATGCGTCAACCTGTTTTGCAAAAAGTTCCGCTTTACATATATTTAATCCTGCTAAAAAAAGTTGAATTATATGTCAGCTATGGGAAGCAAGTGAAGTAACTTCAGCAGCTTTTGTTTTTTTCTATTGAATTGATTGAGCCCATGATCTACAAAAGATTCACCATCCGCCCGGCAGGCAATAAAGATATCGCTGCCATTAAAAAACTGGTTTCTGAAGTATTGCAGGAATATCATCTTCCATTTTCGGAGACAGGAAAAGACGATGATTTGAATGATATTGAACAGAATTATTTTAAACGCAATGGTTATTTCGGAACTGCGATCGATACATCAACCAATGAAATAGTTGGAACATTTGGCCTGTACGCAAAAAACAAAGATATCTGCGAACTCAGAAAAATGTATCTGATAAAAACTGCAAGAGGACAAGGGCTGGGAAGATTTATATTAATGGCCGCCATAGAACTGGCAAAAGAAAAAAAATATACAAAAATAGTACTCGAAACAATTACACCGCTGAAGGAAGCTATATCGCTTTATAAGCGATACGGGTTTAAGGAGATCCCTCCTTCAGAAATAAATGAAAGGGTTGACCAGGCTTTTGAATTGCAGCTCCTGTAACAGAAGTTTCACGCTTCTTTCAATACCCGATAAAATAATCCGGAAGAATTTAAAATACGCCAGGGCTTCAAACGTCTCTCATTAAAAAGAAACTATGATCATCCTGATAAGTTGGCTAATCCGGGCTTTCAGCGGAAAGGCCTCATGCAATGTGTTAAGCGATGGATTTCCCGAAGAATTGATCTTTTGATCTATGCCGGTAAAAATAATATTTAAAAGTTTTCATCAAATAATTCCCGATCAAAATGAACGTTCCTGCAACCATCACCATCGCATCAAAGAGTAAAAATCCGTTAACTGTGAACCGCCTCGGTTATGGCACCATGCGCCTTACCGGCGAAGGGATCTATGGCGAGCCGCCCAACAGGCCCGAAGCGCTGCAGATCTTAAAACGGGCGGTACAGAGCGGTGTTAATTTTTTAGATACGGCTGATTATTATGGCAACGATGTTACCAACCGCCTGATCGCAGAATCATTGTACCCCTACAGTAAAGATCTTGTGATCTGTACCAAAGTGGGCGCCACCCGTAAGCCGGATAAAAGCTGGATCCCTTTTAATAAGCCGGAGAACCTGCGTACCAGTATTGAAAACAATTTGCGTACACTAAAAATAGACCAGGTACAATTGGTTCATCTCCGGTCAATGGGTGGCCTCTCAAATTTTGAGGAAGGCCTCGAAGCCATGTTTACCATGCAGCAGGAAGGAAAAATATTGCATGTTGGTATCAGCAATGTAACTGCAAAAGACCTGGAAACAGCCCTTACAATGGGCAGTATCGCTACCGTTGAAAACATGTATGGGCATGCGCAGCGTACCACCCTTAAACAGCATGGCATGGAGACCCATGGCGGAGATGAATTGCTGGCGCTTTGCGAACAAAACGAAATACCGCTTATTCCATTCTTCTCATTGGTACATGCCATCGGAAAAAAGGATTCACGTATAGCAGAAACCGCACAGAAATACCATGTGTCTGAAGCACAGATCAATATTGCCTGGTTGTTACACAAATCGCCGTGGCTGCTGCCCATACCGGGCACATCATCCCTGAAACATTTTGAAGAAAACATGAAAGCAGTGGAGATCAAACTAACGGATGAGGATATGTTGTTTTTGGAATAACAACCGGTAATTCACCTCTGTCTCCGCATAGTCTCCCGAAGGGGACTTTGCGCAACACGGGCTTACTACTAATTTTTAATCCTGCGTTTTAAGAGATGAAGTTAAATCAATGAATATAATTTTATTCTTCGCAGAGTATCCGCCAAATAAAATAAAAAGATGCTTCTCCGCATGTCTCCCGCAGGGGACGTTGCGGCTTGAAAGATAAAATCACAAATACAATTATACCCTTGGCAAGGAATAAGAACTAAGTTAAATCAATATCCTGAAATTCTATATACGTGATTACAGGATAGATACCTTGTTCGCCAGTGTAATAATATTTTGCTGAACTATGCACATATTCTTCCGGCAGTTTTACCATGCCTGCTTTACACGGGTTCATATGAATATTCGCTGCTTTCTGTTCTATAAAACGCATATCAAAACATTCTTTCCAGTCAAAAGAAGGTTCGAATACTTCATGCTGCTTATGCCGCATCTCGTCGGTACTATTTACCCAACCTTTCATTTGTTCCAGTAATTCTTCTTTGCCCTGTGACCGTAATAATTTAACCAGTTCATATGCCATGAAGCGTTTGCCGTTTCCAATAATATTATTAATGGGTGTTGTACTGGTACAGAATCCTATTATTGCGTGAACGTGGCTTGGCATAATTACATAAGCAACAATGTGATTCCCTTTTGCTTTTAAATAATCAAACCAATGGTACACTGTATCATAACCATTGGTTATTTTATATAGCTCAAGCCATCTTGCACAGGTAAAGGTGATGGAATAGACACCATTGGGTTCCCATATTCGTTTTCTTACACTCATCACCCTAAGCTATTACAACAATTAATACAGGGCAATGCGGTTTATACGCTAACGGCTAATATTTATACTAAAGATTTTTTTTACCTAGTAGAAATCCCTTTCAAACCGCAACGTCCCCTCCGGGAGACATGCGGAGAACTGTCTTTTTTTATTTTATTTAGTCGACACTTTACAGAGGACGGAATACCGGCAGGCTCTATGCGAGAACCGCAAAGTCCTCTGCGAGAGACTATGCGGAGACCTCCGCCTTTTGGAGTGTTTGGACACTATGCGGAGACAGAAAGTTTCTACAGAATAGATGCCTTGTTCGCCGGTGGAATGTTTTGCAGAACTATGCAGGTATTGCTCGAAAGTTCTACTATACCGAACAATGCGGTTTTTACGTGCATGGCTAATAATTATTGCTAAAGAAGTTTTGTCTTCTTTAAAAAGAGTTTTCTTTCAACCCGCAACGTCCCCTTCGGGAGACATGCGGAGAACTTTCTTTTTTTTGTTTTTGGAAAAGACTCTGCGAAGAATAAATATTTATACTAAAGATTTTTTTTACCTAGTAGAAATTCCTTTCAAACCGCAACGTCCCCTCCGGGAGACATGCGGAGAACTGTCTTTTTTTATTTTATTTAGTCGACACTTTACAGAGGACGGAATACCGGCAGGCTCTATGCGAGAACCGCAAAGTCCTCTGCGAGAGACTATGCGGAGACCTCAAGACTCCGTGAAGAATAAACACCCGGCATCCATAAAGTATTACCGGCTATCTCAAACATCGCTCCGGCTAAGTAAAAACAAGTCGCGGGCTCTCTCCGACTGAGCTATACGCTGGGTTTAAGATCAATAATGGCTCGCAAAACACAGGAAGCAGCTAACGCAAACACAGCTGATGGCTATCTATAAACAAGGCTCCGCCTGAGTTAAACTGAAACAGTGGCTCACCCGAACATGCACACCGGCTGGGTTACCCTGCCTGTGGTTAAGTTTTAGACAACCCAAACTGTGCTCCGGAAAGCCTATGGTACAGTTTAACATAGCCAGGGCACAGTTCAACAATGGGTGATCCTTTGTTTTAGCCAGCCGGCGCATACTTTTTATCAGGAACACCTTCCCTTCGCGGCAGTATGGCCATCCCACGGATTAGCGTTGTTTGTGTATTGAGGAAGATGGATCTCATAAAAAAGCCACCGGTTTTTGAACCCCGATGGCGTTACATCATTAAACCAGTATGCAAAAGATCAGGTTGTGGCAGGTTTATCCGCTTTACGGCCGCCATGCGGAAAACGCGCAACCAGGTCTTCATAAATGGCTTTGCTGCCGGGGGTGTTGGCGCGGCTGGCGCCTCTAATGGAGCCGTGAAAAATAAGTGAGGCATCATAGGCCTCGGCCCCGGCTATCATCATATTATCTTCCATTGTTTGGGTAAGCGTGCCCAGTTCGCGTAAAAGCTGTTTCAGATCAACGGCCAGCGTATAATCTTTCAACGCCTCGGGAATATCGAGATAGCCGGGAACCAATGTGGGGTTTGCGGCTGCATATTCGAGCGCTTTGCCAACAAAAGCCAGGCTCTTATCGCCCATTTTGGCGAGGCCCAGGCGCTCTTCGGGGGTAAGGCTGAGTTGCAGGGCAGGGCCCAATAACTGGCGGATGGATGCCAGTTGCTGTAATACGGTTTGTTTGTCTGCTTCGCTGATAGCAGCGGAGATCCTGTTTTCTTGTGACATACTGATAAGTTTTAAGGTTAATTAATAGAACAAGAATACAGGCAAAATGATAGGAGGAAAAAGATGCATTGTGGATCGGGCGGGAAGCACTGTGTATTTAGTATGATCTGGTGCGAATTGGTCAGATCATTGCAAAATCCGGTCGCTTAGACCAGTCAATACCGGCGCAAATTGACCTACTGTTTTGCTGGCGGAATAAATATACTGAATCGATATTTTCTATTCTGAAAACAACCGGACAACCTTGGTCAATTTAATCCGGTTTACATTGTAACATAAGAACCGGTTTGGGCTGATCACTTTGTCCGGATTTTGCAATTAAAAGCAAGAATCTTATAAAACGTCTTTTCTCGAAAGAAAAAATATACAACCATTCCGATATACGATCTTTTTATTGCAACGAAGAAAGTTCTCCTAAAAGTTTTACCAGATACCAGTTATTATTGACTCTTACAGATGGAACATCAACACTTTTAACTGATTTTTCGGATACCAACCAAGCTCATACAATAGCAAACCAGTTAAATATGATTTTTAAAAAGTGAAGTATTATTACTTAGTTTTTTTATTTAGGCGTTTCTTACATATCTCTAATAGGTTTTTAATTTTTTCATTCGTGGGGTCATACTTTAAAGCTTTCGAAAAATAATATGCCGCAAGACTATCGTTGCTAATAAGTGCAAAATACATACTACCAATATTTTGATACGATTTCGATACTTTATATTCTAACCTTATCGATCTCAAAAAATCTTGAGTGGCATTATCTGTGTTTTGCAACATTGAATAAGAATATCCTCGTTTAAAATAATACTCTCCTTGCGTAGAGTCTAGCCCGATTAACTTATTATATAAAAATATCGCATTTGAATATTGATCCTTAGAGTATGCTTCGTTGGCTATCGCTTCAAGCTTTTTAACATTCTCGTCAGTCCAAGTATTATCTTCTCTATTTTTTTCCTTTTTACTCGAACAAGAAGCCAATACAAGTAAAGCCAATATCATTTTAAAATATCTCATATAATTAGTTCTTTTCGCTTGCCATTTGATTCAACCTGTGCTTTTATTCTTCGCAGAGTATACTTATAGCTCTTCTCCGCATGTCTCCCGGCAGGGGACGTTGCGGCTTGAAAGGTAAATCACCAATGCAATTACACGCTTTGCAAGGAATACGAACTAAGTTAACTCAATATCCTGCGATTCCATATAAGTTTCTACAGAATAGATGCCTTGTTCGCCGGTGGAATGTTTTGCAGAACTATGCAGGTATTGCTCGAAAGTTCTACTATACCGAACAATGCGGTTTTTACGTGCATGGCTAATAATTATTGCTAAAGAAGTTTTGTCTTCTTTAAAAAGAGTTTTCTTTCAACCCGCAACGTCCCCTTCGGGAGACATGCGGAGAACTTTCTTTTTTTTGTTTTTGGAAAAGACTCTGCGAAGAATAAAAGAATTTGTCGGGCTGCTGCCGTTATTGTGCCAATAACTCTTTCCATAAATACTCACCGTATCTCCGCTCATAACCCGAAGCGTGATTCCCAATCCGGTTTTATCACCTGTATTGCCATTCAGTTTATACAGTTTTTTACTTACTGCTGTAACCACACTTGATGGGTTGGTATTGTAAGGCGGATTGCCATTATTATTTGCATAACTGCTGCCTGATGCACTGCTGAATCCTGTGGCTGCGCTCGTGTCTACAATATTGCCGGCAGTGATATTGTAATAACATTCTTCTATTGCTGTTGCGTCATCTTCGAGCGTTGCAACGGGATAGGTGTCTTGTTGATACTCTTCAGAGAGCAATATCCCGGTGGTACGGTAAATTCAGGTGGTTGTAAGTATTGATTAAAGAAGCATTATTGTTCCGGCAACACAATTACTATTTGGCTTTTGTTGTGTCACTCACTTCTGCTTTCTGTTCATTATTCAACTATTGCAGAATTTTGTTTTGCGCAATGTTTACTACATAAATTTTTATTTATCAATTCTAAACCGCAAAGTCCCCTACCGGGAGACATGCGGAGAACTGTCTTTTTTATTTTATTTAGTGGACACCTTGCGGAGAAGGAAAATTCAGGTGGTTATACGTATTGGTTGAAGAAGCATTATGTTCCGGCAGCAGAATTGCTATTTGATTTTTGTTGTGTCACTCACTTGTACGCCTGTTTCATTGTTCAGCTGGAGATTTTAATTTTGTACAATGCTTGTCTAAACATTTTTTGCTTACCATTCTAAGCCGCAAAGTCCCCTGCCGGGAGACGTGCGGAGAACTGTCTTTTTTTATTTTATTTAATGGACACTTTGCGGAGAACAGGAGAACTGTCTTTTTTTATTTTATTTAGTGGACACCTTGCGGAGAAGGAAAATTGCGGATGCGAGTTATTTTAACCTGCTTATAATAAACAACTAATTTGATACACTATCAATTAGCAAATATTATTTTTTCTTGAATCTATAATACTTCTGTTCTCCATCCTCACTAACATAAATAAGAGTATCATTTCCTTTCATCTTAAATAAATATGCGGCCTGATAATCCACAAAATTGATTTTAAAACTATCATTCTCAATTTTGTACTTATAATATTTAAAGAGATCAGGATAAAAAACTCTATCCTTTTCTATTTTAAAACTTGCGTTTCCGACCTCATCACCAACAAGTGCCCATGTGCCCAGTATTTGTTCACGAACTCCGGCATTAGGCTTAATTAGGCTATCTGAATTACGATACAGAGAATCTTCTTTTGAAGTTTTTTTAATTGAGTCAAATTGGATATTAGTAGTTATGCTATCATTAATTTTTGGTGATTTAGTACCCACATCGTTGCAGGATACTACACTAATAAACATAAAACCGAAGAAAATAATTTGTTTCATAATTCTTATTATAAAAATTATCGTTGTGGTATTTCTATATGAAATGCAGGGTCAGCCGGATGCCCACCTGGTTGCAGCAAATATAATCCTCTAGCTCTTACTTCGGAAACAAATCTTTCCCGATTTTGTATAGACGAAGGAGATATTGCAAAATCCGGTCGCTTAGACCAGTCAATACCGGCGCAAATTGACCTACTGTTTTGCTGGCGGAATAAATATACTGAATTGATATTTTCTATTCTGAAAACAACCGGACAACCATGGTCAATTTAATCCGGTTTACATTGTAACATAAAAACCGGTTTGGGCTGATCACTTTGCCCGGATTTTGCAGTCCTATTTACCATTTATCAAAAACGTAAAACCATTTAAAACAGCAAAGCCCTGCAATTGCAGGGCTTTGCTGTTAGGATAATTTACCAAAGTGTTTGATATATTATTTAATCAGCAACCACAGGAACCTACAAAGTTCTTTTTTATCACTTTCGTACCACTTGACAAAGTCAATACTCCTTCAACACTGGAGGTTTCATCTCCGCCGTTTGCTCTTTTACTAATTTCAATTTTTAAATCAAAATTGTCGCTATGGTATAAGTACATATCACTGCCTTCCTTATGTTGTTTGAGGTTAAATTTTTTAATCTTCCCGTTTATTGATACAAAGGCTACGCTTGCAAAGTCATTAGCGAATAGGTATTTTTTATTGGCCTCATCTTTTTTAGACAGATAAAAAAGGCATGCACAACCATCGATCTCATTGGGAATAGTTTCAAAAGTTTGTAAACTAAAATCAATGCTATCTTTAAGTGGTACTGCAATAGGAGATGATTTAGATTGGTTATCCTGATTGCTGGAATTAGAATTATTATTCGAACATGACAATACAAGTAACATAATTGAACACAAAATTATATTTTTCATTTCTTGGTTAAATTTATTGAGGAATTGAAACATGTACATGATCGTAATGCCCTCCGGGAGTTTCTCTTGCCCAAGGCGCTGGTATTGCAACCCCTTTATTCATTTTTTGAATAATAAAAGGCCCGTAATTTTCTCTCCATCCGGGTGTAGTCTTGATTATAAGTTGCATAATTTTAGCATACTGGTTTTTAGTTGACACATGTATTCCATTTATATAATTTATATCAAACGCTCGCGCTCCATTTTTTGCAGAATGTGCAGAATTAATTGCATTCGATGGATGGTTGGTTGTACTTGAAATATTGATTGAAGTAATCCCATGTTGTGAGGCTTTATCCATAATATTTGAAAAATACGATTCTAATCTTAAATTAATTCGATTGTCTGCACCTTTATCAAAGCTAACCTTAATTTCGTCACTTCTTAAATGATCAGGAGCTGGCGGCCCTCCTCGCGGTGAAGGGCCAGGATTAGGAGATGGTTCAGTTGATGAAGCAGGAACCGAACCTGGGTCATTACCAGTCGCTGACGAATTCGGAGTTAATGCTAAAGGTTTTGTCTCCCCTGGCAATGAGCTTGGAGCCGATCCCGAATTTGACGAAACAGTTTCCGCTCTATCCATATGTTTATGCGGATGACTTACAACCACAACTTCTGGTAAAGTTTTATCATCTACTTTTGATAACCCTAGTGGGTCATTAAATGAAATCGGATTATTATCAACAAAACTATAAGGTGATCCATATTCAGTCAAGTCTGCAAACGGATCTATTTGATGGAACCTTCCAATTTGTGGATCATAACTTCTAAAATCAGTTGAGTATAATTCAAGTCCACTGCCATCACTAAACTCTTGGTTTTCTAATTCA
>Ga0206949_1174_pt1 | contig 23132 bp, 21 predicted proteins | sample Alteio_BWOrgHeat_40_FD_153240 | JGI IMG/M metagenome (GOLD analysis project Ga0206949, IMG submission 153240) | Enriched cells from forest soil in Barre Woods Harvard Forest LTER site, Petersham, Massachusetts, United States -... | ecosystem: Environmental > Terrestrial > Soil > Temperate forest >...
ATATTCCGCACCCGGCTATTGAAGCGTTGTTTACCATAGACGAAGAAACGGGGATGACTGGCGCTATCTCGCTGAAAGGCGGTATGCTGGATGGGAAAATATTGCTGAACCTGGATACTGAGGAAGATAACGAACTGACCATAGGCTGCGCGGGTGGGGTAGATATTACGGCTACCGGCAGCTACAGTTATGAAGGAGTAAATAGCGGGGCTGCATTGTCGATCTCTGTGAAGGGCCTCACGGGCGGGCACTCGGGCGGCGACATTCATTTGGGCAGGGGTAATGCCAATAAGCTGATGAACCGCATATTGCTGGGCCTTACCAAAGACCATAACATTAGGGTAGCAGAGATAAACGGTGGCAGCCTGCGAAACGCTATACCGCGTGAGTCAGTGGCCGTAGTGGTGATGGCTGAGGAGCAGGTTGCAGCAGTCAAGGAAGCAATCGTGGCAATAGGTGATATCCTGAAGTCGGAATTTAAGGCAACCGACCCTGATCTTTCAGTAACTGCTGTAGCTGCGGATATGCCTGCTCAGGTTATGACTACCGGCTTCCAGAAGAAACTATTGCGTGCTCTGTATGCCTGCCCCAACGGTATATATCGTATGAGCCCTGAGATCAAAGGGCTGGTACAAAGCTCTAACAACCTGGCGCGGGTAGTGGTCAAAGATGGTAGCTACAGCTTTCAATGTCTGACCCGCAGTTCGGTAGATACGGAGAAGGGCGACCTTGCCAATGCGATCAGCAGCACATTTGAACTGATGGATGCATCTGTGGTATGCAGCGGTGGTTATCCCGGCTGGCAGCCGCACCCGGACGCTGCTGTGGTACAACTGATGAGCAAGCTGTATGAAGAAATGTTCAAAGCTCCGGCCCGTGTTGATGCGGTACATGCCGGACTTGAATGTGGTATTCTCGGGAAAAATTATCCCGATGTGCAGATGATCTCTTTCGGGCCAAATATTTATGGAGCGCACTCTCCTGATGAGCGGGTGCAGATCAGCTCTGTACAGAAATTCTGGTCTTACCTGCAGGAGACGCTGAAGCGCATACCTAAAAAGTAAACGCTGACGGCTGGTTGGTTTTATACATTTTATTTACTTTTACCATCACTTGGTAATTGAAAACTTCAGCGCTCCGCTGTATACAACCCACTAATGAAATTAGCGCACCTGGTGCTTTGTCACGTTAATCCTGAACAAGTAAAGAGACTGGTCACAGCCCTGTACCATGAGGATGCGGATATATATATACATGTGGATCGTAAAGTGCCTATAGAGCCCTTCCTGCCGCTTACTGCGCTGCCAAATGTGTACCTGGTGCAGGAGCGGGTGAGGGTATACTGGGGAGGGTATAGCATAGTGCAGGCCACCCTGAGCGGGTTCAGGCAAATATTAGGGTCGGGGATACGGTATGATTTCATCAATCTGCTGAGCGGACAAGACTATCCGCTGAAGCCGGCCACTGAGATACATAAATTCCTTGCTGGCAATACCGGTAACGTATTTATCAATGTTTTTCCCGAATGGAATAAAGATGCCGGGCATGACCTGAGGTTGAAGCAGTATTATTTTGCCGGCATTAAAATAAAGGGGAAATATACTGCCGAAAGGATCGCCCGCAGGATAAAACCGCGCGTGTTCCCGGAGGGGTTTGTGCCCACCGGCCACTCGCAATGGTTCACTATACCTGCGGAGTGCGCAGAATACATACTGAGATTCCTGAAAGAAAATAAAAAGATCGTGCGCCTGTTCAGGTATATGTGGGCCCCCGACGAGATGGTCTTTCAATCGATCCTCTATAACTCGTCATACCGCAATGCCATTACCAATGAGAACGTACGGTACGTGGACTGGAGTGAAAAAGAAGCCAGCCCTAAATTGCTTACCATTGCCGACGCGCCATTGCTGATGCAAGGCGGCTATTTGTTTGCCAGGAAGTTCGATATCAGCAAAGACAGCGCCGTTTTGGACTATATAGACAAAACGATAGCAAATCAGTAACTGTGCAGTATCTTAGCAATATGAACAATGAGCCAAACTGGGAGTGGGAAATATCTACCAGCCATAAGTGGTACCAGTTGGGGCTGCGCGAGCTTGTTCATTACAAAGATATTATTGTCAGCTTTTACAGGCGGGAACTGCTGGCCGCTTATCATCAGTCGGTAATAGGTGTATCCTGGATCGTTTTGCAGCCGCTGCTCACTACCTTATTTTATTTCCTGGTCTTCAACAAGATCGTGAAAGTATCTACAGACAATACGCCGCCGGTGTTCTTCTACATGTCAGGCAGTATACTATGGGCCTACTTTTCAGACTGCCTGTCGGGTGCTATGTACTCGTTTATTCACAATGCGCATATCTACAACAAGGTGTACTTCCCTCGATTGGTGGTGCCCTTCAGTATGGCGCTCAACCATACAGTGCGGTTTGCCATTCAGTTCGGACTTTTTTTGCTGGCCTATATCATATTTATGTGCGTATCCGGCAGGTTTGTAATGAGCTGGCAGGTGCTGCTTACGCCATTACTGTTCATGCAGATCATGGCCTTCGCGCTGGGTATAGGCCTCATCACCAGTGTGTATGTGGCCCGCTACCGCGATGTGGAGCACATCATGTCGTTCCTGTTGCGGTTGTTCATGTTTGTGACGCCGGTGTTTTACCCCGCGTCCATTGTGCCGGAGCATTACAGAATGATATTCTGGCTCAATCCTTTGACGCCTATGATAGAAACCTTCCGCACATTATTCTTTCAGACAGGTACATTACACTTTGCATATATCGCGGTTAGCGCGGTTACGTCTGTATCGGTACTAATGGCAGGGTTGGTGCTGTTCAGGCAGAAGGAACTAAAAGTGATGGATACAATATAAATGCTTATGCCCGGACCGGTAATAAAGGTGGAAAACGTTTCGAAAAGATACCGGCTGGGTATTCTTAATTCGGGATCGTTGAAGCAGGATATTGCCGCAGCCTTCAGGCGAAAGGGGGCTTTACAGGATAGCGCTATACCTGCGGCAAACGAACTATGGGCATTACGCGATATTAATTTTACCATCAACCAGGGTGAAGCGGTTGGGTTTATTGGCCGCAACGGCGCGGGTAAGTCTACCCTCATGAAGATACTCTCCCACATCACGCAGCCCACCACCGGTAATATCAAGGGCATCGGCAGGCTGGCGAGTTTGCTGGAGGTGGGTACCGGTTTTCACCCCGAGCTTACAGGGCGTGAGAATATATTCCTGAACGGCCATATACTGGGGATGAAGAAAAAAGAGATACTGCGGAAATTTGATGAGATAGTTGATTTTTCCGGCATCGAGCGCTTTATTGATACCCCGGTGAAACGATATTCAAGTGGCATGTATGTGCGGCTGGCTTTTTCTGTCGCCGCCCACCTCGACCATGATATACTTATTGTTGATGAGGCGCTGGCTGTGGGGGATACGGATTTTCAGATAAGGTGCCTGCAAAAGATGCGCAGCGTCACGCAACAGGAAAATAAAACTGTGCTCTTCGTGAGCCACAATATGCAGGCCATCCGCGATCTGTGCGGCAGGCTCATGTGTCTGTACGATGGTTATATTATTGAAGACGGTGCACCTGCAAAAGTGATCGGGAACTACTTGCAGCGCGAAAAGATGCAGTATCTGTCACAGCAATTCGATAAACCCGGTGAGGCGCCGGGCAATGATGAGGTACGGATAAAGCAGGTGTCGGTAGAGGCGGTGGGTAAAAAGATCATTGATGCAGAAACGCCTTTGACGATAGCTTGTGAATACTGGCAGTTTCCCGATGGGGACAGCGAGTACATGGTAGGCGTACACATTTACGACTGGTCGTGGATATGCGTGGCAGATATGCACTCAGAAGGTTACAAGAGGGGCGAAGGCCTTATTAGTGCGGTATGTACCATACCCGCGGGCTTTTTGAACCAGGGCGTCTATTACATCTCATTCGATTTTATAAAGGGAAAAGACAAGAAGGTATGGAGTTTCGATGCCTGCCTGTCATTTGAGGTGCAGCAGTCGCCGGGATATAAGGGATGGAATGGCTATGTGCGTCCCGGCTTTCCCGTAAACCTATCGTTCAACAAATCATGACCTGAGTATATGGCTTATGCTTGAAAGGATACCATCTGAACCACCATATATTGCACCTCTTGCCGCCGATGACCGCGACAGGCCGCTGTTCTCTATAATGATACCGGTATATAATTGCAGTGGTTACCTGGAGAAATGCCTCACCAGTGTGCTCATGCAGGATATGGGTGCCAAAAAAATGCAGATAGAAGTGATAGACGATTGCAGCACCGATGCTGATGTAGGGGCTATAGTGCAGAGTGTGGGCAAAGGCCGTATCGGCTATTATCGCAAGGAGAAGAACATGGGCAGTCTGCGCAATTTTGAAAGTTGTATCAACAGGTCACGCGGTCACCTGGTACACATTCTGCATGGCGATGATTTTTTAAAAGATGGCTTTTACCGGGAGATAGAAAAGTTGTACAAACTCTTTCCAGAGGTAGGCGCAGCGTTTACCGACTACTACTATGTAGACGTGAACAGCAAGGGTATGTATGCCGATGAACGCTTGCTGACAAGGAGGGGAATATTAAAAGACTGGTTATTGTATATAGCAGCCAAGCAGCGCATACAGCCACCGGCAATGGTAGTGAGGCGTACCACTTATGAACAACTGGGTGGCTTCTATGCTGTGAAATATGGTGAAGACTGGGAGATGTGGGCGCGCATAGCCGCTAGCTACGAGGTGGCACACTCTCCTAAATACCTGGCTTGCTACAGGGTGCACAACAACAACATTACCGGGCAGTCGCTTGCGTCGGGGCAGAATATAAAGGACATCAAGAAGGTAATGAGCATCATAGAGGGTTACCTGCCCGAGGAAAAACGGAAAGAGATAATGCTGAAGGCAAAAAAGAATTTCTCGGTTTACTATGCCTGGATGGCCCATGCAATGTATCATCATTATCAGGATGATAGTGGTGCGCTCCGGCAGATCAGTGGCGCGCTCTCTATGCACACCAGCCCTGAAACGTTGAAGCTTGCCGCAAAATTGTATGCTAAGTTATTGATTAGGTATAAACGGTAATTTAAACAAATGAAGCGGCAGAGTGACTGCCGCTTCATTTCTCTGTTATTTAAGTAGGATTTCCTGTGCCGTCTGTCAGTAGTTGCCGCAGGCTGTCGTTAATATGTTCGTTCCATCCTTTGTTACACGATTCATAGCATTCCACTTCAGGCGTAAGGCCTACATGGGTCATGTCTATCTGTGTAGTGTTTCCCTCTGATTTTAATTCCCATACAATGCTGGTATTGGTCCATTCGGTTTTGTTTTTGAGCCAGGGCAGGTAGCAATCTGTTACATGCCATACTGTCTTTTTATCGGGTATGGCTTCGCTGATGCTGAATGTTACCGTTGTTTCTCCAAACCTCACGGAGAATATGTCGCCCTCGTGTAGGGCGCTGCCATTAAAGTTTTTGGCCCACCATGCATCTACACGGGCTATGCTTGTATAAGCCTGATGCGGTGTAACATTTGTTGTGATGGTGCTGTGATAATTTTGCTGTTCCATTGTTTAGTTTTTTGTTTTTTGGTTAAGAATGAATTCCAGCTTTTTGAGTTTCGCACCCCAGAAATTGTCGAAGTAGTTGATCCATTCCTGTAGCTGGTTAAAGCCGTCTTTTTTCAGGGTACAGTACCGCTCTCTGCCTATATCCTGTATGTCTATAAATCCTGCACCGTACAAAATTTTTACGTGCTTTGATACCGCAGGCCGGCTCATGTCAAAGTTTTCGGCAAGGCTGTTAATGGTCATACTGTCCTTTGATAGCAGGTGCAGCATTTGCCGCCGGCTCGGGTCAGCTATCACCTGGAATGCGTCAGGCATTGGTTGCGCCATGTGGTGTGTCGTTTAAAAGTTGAGCGATCTTTTTTATGTTGCTGAACCAGCCTCCATCAAGCGCCGAGAATATGGCAAAGTGCCTGGCTTCTTTGAACCCGGTATGTTCCAGCAGCAGTTCGGTGCCTCCGTCTTTCGGAGTCAGTGTCCAGGTGACTAAAGAGTCAACAGTTATAAGGCCGTCACCCGGGCCAGACTTCCATGAGTAGGAAAGTTTTTTGCAGGGGTCTACTTCCAGTACGGTGCAATAAGTAATACCGTCAAAGTCGAACTTCGGTATGGGATTAGTCATGAAGCGGAACTGTCGCCCTACTACCGGTTCGAAATCATTTTTCATCAACCAGAGCTCCATCAGGTCCGGCCTGGTCAGGTATTCCCAAACCTCATCAGGTTGTTGCGGGACGAATAGCGAGTGCGAAATGTTATCTTTCATAAATGAGTAACTTTTAAGTTACGCAAATATATAGGTAACTTATGAGTTACGCAAATATTTCTGAGATTTTTTTCAAAGCTTAGGCTCTGTTGTAAAAGGATTAAGGAAAGTGCCGGGTCAGGGTTGCTGGTGAGTAGGTATGTCAGATGTTCAAAAATTCCTCTGCTGTCATCTTAAAGTCACTAGCGAATTTTATTTTTCCATTGCCTGTAAGGATGCCTATTTTTCTTCTTCGATTCTTTTCGGGAGACTTAGTGGTTGTTTTGCAAGATGGCTTTTAGATTCGCCTACACTCATCCTTTTCATGATCAGGTATTTTTACAAAGATACTGCCTTACGGCAAGTTGGTACTAATCTGTAGGATGTGTAAAATATTTTTCGGCCACTTCTGCAGGAGGCTTGTTCACTATTTTGGCGTAAATGTTTAATGCATCTATTTCAAGTTCATCACTCCAGGCAATTGCCTCACCGGTGGTATATACTTTTGCAAACAACGAAGGGTCACTTAATTCCCTAAAAATACCTTTCTGTATTAGGTAGCTTAGATCTACTACTCCACGTACCCCATCATCAAAAGACACGCTGATATTATAGTTACCTATAGCTTTTACATCGATCGCTTTCATAAGCTAATACTTGAGATACAAAATTAAGCGAAAAAGTAGTCACCTTAAACAAAAAATCCACCAGGTGAACTGGTGGGTTGGTGTAGGCTCGACAGGGGAAATGTCGAACCAGATATGGGATGATTTAATTGAAATTTATAGGGTTTCAACAAAACTGCGAATGTAATTTTACAGACAAAAAATGTTCATTAAATGTATGGCTTCATATAATCAAATATGAAAAAGCAATCCGTTACTAATTGGCAAACGCTTAGCTTTCTTGTTTCTATTGTTTACAATTTCATTTATTAATTCTACATCGCCGACATTGAAGGCACTCTCAAGTTTCTTCTTTTCTATCGAGGAAAAAGAGTTTACATGAGGTATATTTAATTTTCTGAGGTTTTGTGATTGCCACCTAATATATCCACCATTCATTTTATTCCCTACTAAATGTAGTTGCATCGTAACTAATTCCGACATTAAGATTGCTCCCAAAATCTGTAACTCTTCTATGCTTTTACCGGTAATATAGTAAAGATTGTGGTGAGGATAAAAATTACCAGTATCTAGAAAAACCTGCTGTTTAGTTCCAAAATCCGGCAATAGCAATTTAGGTTCTTTTGTAAGCTTTGGATAAACTCTGTCGATTGTTTTGTACCACTTTTCTTGAGTTTTCCTCGCTGTGTGCCTCGCCGATAGTCTGTCTTTGTTTTCGTGGAAGTATTTCTTTAATCTCGGGTATTTATCTAGATTAATTAGAGTGGAAGTGTTGTTTAAAAAAGGATTAATCAAAAAGTTTCCTACCCAATTAACTTTCCCATTTTTCAAATCTTTGGATGATATGATTGGGATAAGCACCTCCCTTTCTATGGTATCTAAGAAATTCCGTGAAATAAAGATTGCATCTGCTCCAGTAGCAACTCCAATCCCAATTTTAAATCCTTGCTCTTCAATTTTGTATAAGTCCGATTCTTGACATTGAATGCCATTTGTATCTAAAACACCATTTTCAGAGACAAATATTTCTGTAAACTCATGGTATTCATTTAATGAATTGCCTTTGAAATCATTGAATGATAACGAAGAAAAATCAATTAATCTTGTCGAAGAAAAGCTTTCGGGTTTTTCATTTTTCATCAAAGTTATTGCAGGATAGGCGGTCACCTCCTCTTCAAAGGCACTCATATTCTCTAAGTTCAAAATCAGCGGAAATAAATAACAATCTGCAACTAATTTCCTTAACCCTTTCCCGTACTGATTTTTTAGCCAGCGATTGGAGCATATTAGACATAGTTGTCCACCATTTTTGAGAGATGTTAATCCTTTTTCATAGAAACAAATATACAGGTCACTTCTAAAATTAAATGTTCTAAAATACTGCTTATAATATTCTTTTTCCCGTTCAGGTATTTTTTCATGTCGCACATAAGGGGGGTTGCCTACGATTAAATCTGCCTTAACCCTAGACTTTAAGAAATCCTCGCAAAGAACAATTTTTGCTAAATCTTCTCTTTTAAAATTTTCGCCCTTTTCAATAAAAAAATCACAAACATTATCTAGAAGTATTTGGCATTTGTTTGGGTCAATCTCATACGCAAGAATATTGCTTAGCACATAGGGGTAGAATGCAAAGTCAAACTTTTTTGCTGACCTATAAAGTCTTTCAAGAACCGCTATTAAGAACACGCCTTCTCCTGCCGATGGATCGACAACAGTTATATTAGACAGGTTTTTATGCGAGGAATACTGAACTAACTCCAGCATTGTTTCTACAACTTCTATTCTTGTAAAAACAGAACCATGCAATTTCCCGTTTGCTCTCGTTCCGTATATCATATTTTGAAGTCCTCAGCCTTTCCTTTTAAAAAACCTGCGAACGTGTTTATGTATGTATGAAGTGATATCTCGTCCGATAAATCACCAAATAACAAATCTGAGGAAGTCCAAATAACAGCAGTAGCCGAATAATGCCTTTCAAGCATGAGTTTTTGGCAAAACATTTTATATCGGTCGAGGTATGAAGCATTCAAAAACTCTTTGAATGGTTTAAAATGGGTTTCACTTACCCGCACCGGAGACATAGACGCTTTTGATTTCTCAACTATCATAATATAACCCACCCAAGGTGGTTGTTGATTAGGAAAAGCATTTTCCCGATAAGCGGTCCATATATCAACAGCACTTCCTAAAGCTTCTTCAGTCCTATTGTTAAAATTGTTCCCAAATGACCCTACTTGGGATTTTAATTCAATGGCTGCAATGAGATGTTTCTTCGGAGAAATGATGATGAAATCCCAATCTTTTGTGGGTCTAAAGAATCCAGGTAAATTATTTCCTTTGATGAAAATACACTGTTCTGGAACCCCATTATCTAAAGCTATTTTTCTTAATAGTATAATAAACCCATCTAATTGTTTTCCTCCTGTAACAGCGCCCCTATTTCCTTGATCATGCACCTCTCCTTGTACTTGCTTCTCAATTTGTTGGCTCCTGGTAGTCCAAAAGTACTTAATCGCCGCTTTTATTTCTTTTTGATATTTTAAACCCATGTTTTGCAATTTGAACCTACAAACTATACAAATATAGCCATATAGTGCCTAATCCCCGTACTTACAAAAATTGGATCAAGCGAAGAAATTGGGGAGTGTTTCACATTAAAAAAGCCAATCAAATTAATGATTGGCTTTCTGCGGTGTAGCGAGAACAGGGATCGAACCTGTGACCTTCGGGTTATGAGCCCGACGAGCTACCGCTGCTCTATCTCGCGCTGTGGGGTGCAAATGTACACGTTGTAAAGTGAAGTACCAAACTTATTCTTTTCTAAATTGGCCTGATTGGTACTTATTGTGTTAAAACCACGCGTTTTACAGTGGTTTGGTCACCGGATGTAATTTTAATGATATACACACCGTCTGTCAGCCCGTGTGATCTCAGGTCCATATTTACATTCCGGTCGGGGGTAGTAGTATTTATCAATGTCCTCCCGGCTATATCATAGACCACAATATGGTTGTCCGTGCTCATATTCCCTATATGTATTTCGCCCGCGCTTGGGTTCGGATAAACAACTATGTTTTGTTCCTGCTGCTCCTGTATGCTCAGCGGCACACCACATACAGATCCTGTTACCACGGCTGTATTGGGTTTGTTGCAGTACTGGTATTCCAGCAGGGTAACGCCGGTAGCTGAAGAAACAGATATTTTCATCCATCCGTAGTAGTAAGTGTTGAGCGCAGCTTCCATCCTGAAACCCACATATCCCGTGCTGTTGTCAAGGCTGGAGTAAGAGGTAGAGTAGAGCACACCCTCACTGCCGCCTGCCCGCCAGGTACTTGCGGGGCCAACGTTCGTGCCAGCCGGCAGAAACATAACATTATCGCTGGTAGAGCCTGTGGTAATGATAGCTCTGCCATAGTTCTCCAGCAGATAACTGCCGGCACTATACAGCAATCCATAGAATCGGGGGATAGGCCCTATCGTTTCTACGGCATTCCATGTAGATACCGCAGTTGTGGTCATGTTCGGCGCATCGCATGAATAAGACCACGGGTCTTTAAAATTTACCAGGAATGTTTTGGTGTAGTTGGTGATGGTAGACGCTCCACCGCCTGTTATAGCTGCATTATTAAAGGTCAGTGTCATGTTAGCTATAGAATTGCTGGCAGCATGGCTGGTCGCTTTGCCGCTCAGTGTCAGCGTTGCGCTTAGGCCGTCAGCCGCTGTTACTATAGTAGCAGCGAGCCCCGCGGGTACATTTACCAGTGTATAGTCGGTCCCGGCAACTAATGTTGCACCTGACTTCGCAAACTGTACTCCGGAACATGCATAAATTACCACGGGCGGTGTTTCTATGCTGCCATCATTCACATCATCTTCTGTCAGCGTCGTCTTGCTGAAGGCAAAGAACTTGGTGGCGGTCACACATGGGTTAGTGGTTGTTGGGCTCAGGAGGCCGGTAGCCACCAGGTTATCATATTGCCATATCGGGAAACGGCTGGGGTCCAGCGATGCTGCTTCCATGCGTGTATTCTGGCCTATGGTGAAGTTTTTGAGGCAGGTATTATTGTAGTCCATGTAGTTTTCGCCGTTTATCAGCCCGCCGCAGCGTATCGCGTTGCAGCCTGCGGCAGCACTATCGGTTGGCGGCGTATCGACAACATAGTCGCCGGGTCCGCTGCAAGATAGTCCGTCAAACGTGTGTATCAGGTTCAGCCAGTGGCCTGCTTCGTGGCTGAATGTTTCATTAAATTCCAGGTAGCCGTAAGACGAGCCGCCTGATCCCAGGTATACATAGTTATATACCTCTCTCGATGTCTCAGAGTCGCTCATCGAAATATCCGGGTACCAGCACACACCTGAGTTGTTGGTTACATTATTACAATACAGGTCGTTCATCACATAGATGTTGAAATACTTAAGGTTGTCCCATGCGCAGGTCCTTATTTCACGGTCGTAGCCCGTGCCATTACCAAAGCCCGATTGTTTATCCTGGTAGTATTCTACACCCGTTGTGGGGTTGCCTTTAGGATCTACCTGGGCCAGCTTCCACCTGAATTTTGTATAGGATTTCACAGCAGCAAAGGCAGGATTCACTGTAGTAAAGTCAACATCTGCACCTGCGTAATTTACATTCAGGTCGTTCATTGCAAAGTTGATCTGGCTCAGCGGTACACCCGCGCTTCCATCAGGGTGAAAGACATGGAATACCACCGGGATGGTAATGACACAGGTAGTATCGGGCATGCTTCCCGTAGTCCGGTGGGCATCGTTACGGGCCGTGTATTCATCCGTGAATTTCTGTAGTTGTTCTACGGCTGCCTTATGCGTTTTTACATAATTGTCCAGTTGTTCTATTTCAGATTGCATGCCATTGTCCGGCGATTGCAGTGGTGTCAAAGATGGCGCAACAGGCTTTTGCTGCCCTGATACGGCAAGCGTGCATACCAGGAGGATTGAAAATAGCCAACCGGCCTTTGCTTTTACAGTTGTTAAAACCATCTGATCAGATTTTGGTGTTATTCTTTTGATAGCGTCTTACCGGCATCAGAAACTAAGGTACTACAAATTTGCTTTTCCGCTAATTTCATTGCTGTTACAATGGCACTTATCGTCCTATTAACATTATTCAGCCTACCTTTGTCTTATTAAATAATATAAATGCCAGGAAACAGTAAAAGAAAGAGTAGTAACCCGGATGCAGGAAAGAAGACCTATACCGGTAAGCTGGAAGTAACACGCGGAGGCATGGGCTTCGTAGTAGTAGCAGGACAGGACAATGATATAATGATAGAGCGGAATGAAATGTCTACCGCTCTCAATGGTGATGAAGTAAAAGTAGAAGTAAGAGGTTATAACGATAACAATAAACGCCAGAAAGGAAAGATCATAGAGGTAGTACGCCGCAAGCAATCCGAATTCGCCGGCAAGGTACAGGTGCATCCCAATTTTGCATTCCTTATCCCGGACAGCGATAAGATGCCGGTGGACATATTCATACCCTTGCATTTACTCAACGGCGCCAAAGATGGCGACAATGCCATGGGGCGTATAGTAGTGTGGACTGAAGATACAAAGAACCCGGTGGGGGAGATAGTCAGCATACTTACACATGAATCCGTCAATGAGATAGCGATGCTGGGCCTGCTGGTGGAAAATGGTTTCCCGCTTACCTTCCCCGATGATGTGCTGGAAGATGCTGCCCGCTACCCTGAAGGGGTGGATAAGCACGAGGTAAAGAAACGCAGGGATATGCGCGATACGCTGACCATCACTATCGATCCCGTTGATGCTAAGGATTTTGACGATGCGGTCTCGTTCAAAGAATTGAAGGATGGTTATTACGAGGTAGGTGTGCACATAGCTGATGTAAGTCATTATATACAGCCTGATTCAGAGTTAGACAAAGAAGCCTATCGCAGGGCCACCAGTGTATACCTCCCTGACCGTGTGTCGCCTATGCTGCCGGAGCGTTTATCAAATGAGTTATGCTCTCTGCGGCCACATGAAGACAAGTATACCTTCTCAGCCATATTTCACATCAACAAACAAGGAAAGGTAAAAGAGCATTGGATCGGCAAAACAGTGATACACTCCAACCGCAGGTTTGCTTACGAGGAAGTGCAGGAGATCATAGAGGGCAAGGATGGCGATCATGCTAAAGAGATCCATACACTCAACGAAATAGCGAAGACACTACGCGCAGGTCGTTTTAAGAACGGCGCTATTAATTTCTCATCTACCGAGGTGCGTTTCCAGTTAGACGATACTGGCCGCCCGATAGGTATAGTAGTAAAGGAAAGCAAGGAAGCACACCAGCTCATAGAAGAGCTGATGCTGCTGGCCAACCGCACCATAGCGGAATATGTAGGTGGTATAAAGCTCAAGGGTGAACCGGTGCCGTTCCCGTATCGTGTACATGATGTACCCGATGAAGACAAGCTGAAAGTATTCACTTTGTTCGCAGGGCGTTTCGGTGTTAAGTTCGATATGGCTACGCCGCATACCATTGCTAAGTCTTTTAATGCCATGCTGGAGGCCGTAAAAGGCAAGCCCGAGCAGCAGGTGCTGGAGCAGTTGGGTATACGCACTATGTCAAAGGCAGTATATACTACAGATAACATTGGCCACTACGGGCTTGGGTTTGAACACTACTGCCATTTTACGTCGCCTATCCGCCGTTACCCCGATGTGTTGGTGCACCGCATTTTACAGCAGTGCGTGGAAAATAACATCCATCCCATAAAGCACCTGGAGATGCAATGCCGTCATTGCTCCGACCAGGAGCGCCGTGCTATGGAAACAGAGCGCGCCGCCAACAAGTATAAGCAGGTGGAATTTATGCAGGCTTACGTGGGCGAGGATTTTGATGCGGTGATCAGTGGGGTGTCTACCTACGGCTTCTGGGCAGAAACAGTAGATCATAAATGTGAGGGCATGGTCTCCATATCCGGCCTTTCGGAGTTCGATGATTTCGAATACAAGGAAAGCGAGTATGCGCTCGTAGGGTGGAGCACAGGTATGCGTTTTGCCATGGGCGACAAAGTTCGCGTACGTGTAGTGTCGGCCAACCTGGAAAAGAGACAGATAGATTATGCCATAATGGAGGTGCCCGGCGGTCAGAAGAGAACAAAGCCTCCCGGCGGCGGCAAGTCCCGCGATAGCAGGCCTGCAAAGAACAGTAAAGGTGCCCGTGGCGGCAGTGGTAAACCAAAACAAACAAAATACAAAAAGAGATAGATGCATTCGTTTACAGATCTGGCTAAGTCTTTCGAAGACCGTTTTAGCGCCTCATTACCCTTTCCTGATGCACCCGGAACATTGTACGACCCCTGCCGTTACTTTATGGCCTTAGGGGGCAAGCGTATTCGTCCCGTCCTCTGCCTGATGGCCAACCAGTTGTTTGACGAAATAAGTAACGATGCTTGGCATGCCGCCATGGGTATTGAGTTGCTCCATAATTATACGCTCATACACGACGATATAATGGACAAGGCCCCGCTCAGGCGCGGACAGCCCACGCTCCATGATAAATACGGACTTACAGCCGGCATACTCTGCGGCGATGTGATGTGTATATATGCCTATTCTGAGTTGGGAAAGATCACTAAAGCCATGCCACAGGTCATTCAGTTATTCAGCAAAACCGCCATCGAGATATGTGAGGGCCAGCAACTGGATATGGATTTCGAGCGCCGCAGCAATGTGAGCATTGATGAGTACATCCACATGATCACATTGAAGACCTCTGTTTTGCTGGCTTGCAGCCTCAAGATGGGCGCTATGGTCAGTGGCGCCTTTGGCGATAATGCTAATAAGCTCTATGCCTTCGGTAAGAACATGGGCATCGCATTTCAGTTGCAGGATGACTACCTCGATGCTTTTGGCGATACAGACAAACTGGGTAAGCAGAATGGCGGCGATATAAAGGCCAACAAAAAAACCTACCTGCTGATAAAAGCCCTCGAAAATGCTGACACAGCCCAAAGGCGCAGCATAGAAGAGTTACTGCATGGGGGTACCGACACAAAAGTGCAGGAAATGCTGTCGCTCTACACACAAACCGGCGCCGATATTCAATGCCGCGAAGCCGTGGCTCACTATTCTACGCTGGCATTCAATTGTTTGGACGAGGTAGCTATACCGTCAAAAAGAAAAGAACCATTATTTGAGCTGGCCGATTATTTATTAATGAGAGATAAGTAACTTTATTAAAAATACAGACATGAAAAACCTTATTCTTATTCTGGCTATCGTTTCCTGCATTGCCGCACAGGGATGTAAAAAAAGTTCTTCCTCCACAGACACAACCATATACAGAGGTGTGGTTATCGTGAGTGTTTGTGGTAGTATTGCCGTGCAGACGGTTGGCCCCAACTATTTAGGTGAGACCAGTTGGGTCAATGGCAATAATCCCGATAAGCCTGTTCTTCGCCATGTGTTTCGGGTGCAGAATTCCTGCCAGTTTCTGAGTAGTGAGGTAAGGGATACGTTCAATTTCAGGGTCATACCTGCTGTACAGACGATGCAGAATTGTGTGTTGTGCAATATGGTTGGTGCAGTGCCGCAGACTGCTTATGCAATAGAAGTTATTAAATAATACACCGCTCATACTTTTCATGAACTACTGGCTCGTAAAATCAGAACCGTCCAAATACAGTTGGGACCAATTCGTTAAAGAAAAAAAGACGTTCTGGGACGGCGTCCGCAACTATGCCGCCCGCAACAACCTCAGGGCCATGGCCAAGGGTGACCACGTATTCTTTTATCACAGCAACGAGGGCCTGGAAATAGTAGGCATAGCTGAAGTAGCAAAGACCGCCTACCAGGACCCCACCACTGATGATCCTAACTGGGTAGTGGTGGAACTGAAGCCCCTGAAGGCGCTGCCAAAGCCGGTAGGGCTGGCAGCTATCAAGGCAGAAAAGGCATTGGCTGATATGGACCTCGTGCGACTGTCCCGCCTGTCGGTAGGAGCGGTAAAAGCCGATGAATATAAGAAGGTACTGCAGATGGGCGGATTGTAATTTACTTCACCAGTTTCCCTTCCTCAAAAATAAAATTGCAGCTTCCGTAGGCACTGTCCACAGCATATTGGAAGCCGGTTATCTCTGCCCCGGAGTAGCTGAGGCCGCGTGCGGTTTTATAATCGGGTAGCTTGTTCTCGTTTTTTATGTCTACGATCATTTTCGCGCACAGGCTGTCGCCCTGCACATCTACGATCATAAATGGTTTGTGTGCCCGCTCTATGTACTTGTCGGCATAGTAGTGTATGCTGGCTGGGTCGCGCATACCCAGTTGCCGCATCAGTTCCAGTTTATACTCGTTGTCGTCAAACGAGTGCTGGCTGAAAATCGCATTCGTATTGTTGCAGGTATGTTTATGCCCGCAACACACGAATAAGCAAATGATACAAACTAAGATCAGCAACTGTTTCATAGACAACTAATGTACGCAATGTTCTTTACTGCCCGGTAGTATTGCCTGGTTTCCAGCCCTTCTGCAGCTCCTTCGATGTTTTCGAGCTGCCGTCATGGCTCCAGCCCGGTGGCCGGAACAGGTAGCCCAGCTTGGTTTTCAGGGAGTTGGTCTTTCGCAGGTCTTTACTGATTGCCTGCCACTCATGGGTCACTATATGCACCGGGTGAAAAGGTTTTTCCAGCGGCTTCGTTAGCCCATAATACGGTATTTCTTCCGGCATCTCTTCCGTAAATGTCCCGAACAGCCGGTCCCAGAAAATGAATACCATCCCCATGTTACGGTCCAGGTAAGGGATATTGCTGGCATGGTGCACACGGTGGTGCGATGGCGTTACGAATATATATTCTATCCAGCGCGGTAGTTTCTTTACAGCCTGGGTATGCACCAGTATGCCGTATATCTGTGTCACCGAGTACATGAATACAATATCCATCGGCCGGAAGTTCAGCAATACCAGCGGAATGAAATAGAGGTATTTGTATACCGGCATCAGCACAGACGACCGGAATCCCGTCGTTAGATTATACTCCGGTGATGAGTGATGGGTCACATGTACCGACCAGAACAGCCGTACGCTGTGGTCCACATAGTGTTCCGTCCAGAAGAGCAGATCTTCACCAAACAGCAACACCACCCAATAAACAACAGGGTTCCATTCAATCGCAAAATGATATTGGTAAATGAAATTCAGCAGGGCGAACGCAATGAACAATCGCAGCAGCAGGTCTATGCCGGCATTCAGTAGGTTCAGGTATATGTTCACTACGGTCTCCTTCCAGCTATAGAACTTCCGGTGCCTGAAGTTGCTCAGCAATATCTCCAGCGGAATAATGATCGCATAGATAGGGATGGAAAAAAGCAGCAATACCTGTTTCTGAAACTCATTCATTGACTTCCTCGTTTGCAATTTCTATCTGGCCCTATCACATAGCAGGTAGGGGTCACACCGTCATTATCTCTTTCTCCTTATCCTTGCAGTGCTGGTCTATCAGTGCTATGAACTTATCGGTATGCCCCTGCACGGTTGCTTCGGCGTCCTTGGCTATATCTTCGCTCAGTCCGTCTTTCTGTAGTTTCTTTATGGCCTCTATGCTATCGCGGCGTATGCTGCGCACTGCCACTTTCGCATGTTCCCCCTCACCAAATGCGCGTTTCGCAAATTCCTTTCTGCGTTCTTCGGTCAGTGGTGGCAGGAACAGCCTGATGTAGTTGCCGTCGTTCTGCGGGTTCAGACCTATGTTTGAGGCTATTATCGCTCTTTCAATAGCTTGCAGCATATTGCGCTCCCACGGTTGTATCGATATCGTGCGTGCGTCAGCTATAGTCACATTGGCTACCTGGTTTATCGGCGTTGCATTGCCGTAGTAGTCCACATGTATGCCGTCCACTATTGCCGGCGTCGCCTTGCCTGCACGTATCTTGCTCAGTTCCACTTCCAGGTGGCTGATCGCCTTCTTCATCTGTACCGATACATCGTCAATTATCATCTCTAATTCCTCATTCATAATAATTGTATTTTTTGGAGCAGGCAAATGTAACTAAAAATTCAAAAAGCGAAGCCGCGGCTTCGCTTTTTGAAAAATGTAACAGGTCTGATTGCAATTAAACTTAATACGCGACCAGGTACCACTATCAGGAATTCCTTTTGTGCTTCTTACCATGTGTTTCATGCTGCGAGCCTACCGCCAGGGTACTGGCGTGGGTTACGCTGCACGTTTCATTGAGCAGGTTCAGTGCAGACAGCGCATTGCTGCTGCCCTTCGCCGATTGGTCAAAATAGAGCGTGCCCAGCATGCCTTTTGCGCCTATGGTCAGGCTGGAGTTTTCGCTGCCCACAAAGCAATTCTTTGTGCTCATGCCTTCCACAGTGCCATTCAGGGTCAGTGTATTGGCGCCAATGCTCAGTTTTCCACCTGCAAAGGTCAGTACATTATCCACGGTCAGATTGCCGGTCAGGCTGGCGATTGCCGCCACGTGTATCGTTAGGTTAGTCAGGTGGGCGTCAGATATACTCGGCGATCCTCCGGTCATCAGCACGCCGCCGGTGCCGCTTTCACTGCCGGTACCTGTTATATTACCGGTCACCGTTACTGCGTTGCCGCCATCAGCCAGCACGCCCGAATCAAGGGCAAGGTTCGCGCTAACATTCACCGCATTTCCAAGGGTCACAGTTGCGCCGCCACCGTTGATGGCCAGTGTAGCTATATTGTTTGTTTTGCCGCTTGCAGTCTCGTCAAAATAATATGGCCCTGTTTTTCCCTTTGTATTGATCGTCAGGTTCGCCTGTGTGCTGCCCTGTATATTGTCAGTCTCACTTCCGGCAAATGTACCGTTCAGTTCCAGTTGCTGGTCATTGAGCTGCAACTGGCCCTTCGTCAATACTATCGCCTTCCCCGATACCAGTTTATTGCCCAGTTTTACAACGCTGTAGCCGCTTCCTTTCACGGTCAGTGTGGCAATGTTATTACTCACCCCATCGTTGTTCTGGTCAAAGAACAGCAGGTCGGTAGCGCCGTTATTGCCTATCGTCAGGTTCGATGTCGGGCCGCCCGTCAGGTAATTCTGGGCGTTCATCCCAGCTACAGTACCATGGAGGTAAAGAGTATTATCACCTATAGACAAAGCGCCTGTCGTAACCACGAGGGCATCCTTGATCACAGTGCTCCCCGTCAGACTGAAACCTGCAGTATTATTCAGTTCCAGTTTACCTATTGTCGCGCCGGAGATCGTTCCTCCCTCGCCCTTCATCTCTATGCCGCCGCTGCCGCTTTCTGTACCAGTCCCGGTTACGTTCCCCATAAGGGTGATCGTATTTCCGCCGTCTTCTATAGTGCCCGCTGTCAGTGCAAATGTTTGACCTATGGAGAGTTTATTACCCAGTGTCGCAGTGCCTTCATGGCCGTTCACGGTCAGGGTAGCCAGGTTATTCGTAACGCCCGGCGTAGCCTGGTTGAAGAACAGCGTGCCGGTAGCATGTGCCGCGCTGATGACCAGGTTAGCTGTCTCGCTTCCCGTCAGGTATTTCTTTCCGCTCATGCTCGCCACAGTTCCGGTCAGTGTCAGTGTATTACCGCCAATAACAAGAGTACCAGCTTTGAACGTCAGTGCCCCGCTGATCACTGTATTGCCTGTCAGCGCAAAGTCGGTAGCATTGTCTAGCGTCAGGTTTTCAAGGCTGGCGCCGGATATAGTCACTGCCGTTCCCGTAAGCGTAATGCCGCCATCTCCGCTTTCCTTACCGCTGCCCATTATGTTCTTTGCCACCAAAACCGCATGTCCGCCATCAAACAGCGTACCGCTGGACAGCGTCAGATCACCCGTTACCTTCTCATCAGATTTTAAAGTCACGCCTGTTCCATTATCAATCGTTAGATTGCTGAAGTCAGGATTGCCGTTAATTGTTTGTGCATTCTTGCCATTGATGATAGCCGTTCCGGTAAATAGATTATTGCCAGTGGTCACTGAAAAATTACCACCATACGAGATCGTATGTCCGTCATCCACAATAAAGCTCTTTCCGCTGAAGTCACCCTTGATGATACAGTTGCTGTTAAAGGATAGCCCGTTATTCGTCCTGGAGAGGTTGTTAAAGGTTGTTGTAGCAGTTCCGCCTATTGCCTGTGGAAACTCGCTCCCGAATATAGCTGTGCCCGTGGCCACATAGCCACCTTCCACATTATTGGTAAAGTGGCTGTTGAAGGTCACCGTCTTACCCATATCGGTTATTGATCCTCCGGAGCTTATGGTCACATTGCCGCCTACCGTCCAGCCCGCTGGTGTGGTCATGGGCAGGGTTATATTCCAGGTATCGCCCTGGGTGGTAAAGTCCGGTGGCGCCGGCGACCAGTTTGCCTTATTATTTATATCTCCTCCCGTTACTGTTATGTAAGCCGTAGCATTTGCAGCGCTCCATGCACCGCATAATACCATTACTAATAACAACTGCTTCGCCCATCCCGCCTTTTCTGAAAAAAGCCTTGGTAACACTATGTTTTTCTTTACGCCCTGCGCCTGTATAAGTATATGTGTATGCATACAAAATGATTTTTTATTGAAGGATTGTTGGGTCTAAGAAACGGCCGATTGTTATCTGTTAACAACTCACTAACCATTACCACAAATGTATTATAAATAGCGGATTTTTTATACCACTCATTTTTTCATCACCTAAAAATAATTTGAGGAACGTTTGGTGCGTATTGCAACGCCACCGACAAGGCCGCTACAACAGCCGCCGCATAGAGATACGCATCCCGCGATATTTTTTTTGCCTGCCGCCGTGGTAGGGCCGACGCTTGCCGTTGCCCTATGCAAAGGAGGGTTATCCAGGCTTAGTACAGCTATTGAACGTCCGGTGCGTCGCACATTTCAGGGTCCGCATCTCTATTCAGCATATGTAGGGGCCACGCTTGCCGTTGCCCTATTACCTCGTCCGTCCTCTGCGACGCGGATGCTGTGGTTCAGCGTTTTCAACGCCTGTCTCCAACCGCGCAGATGGACTCTAAAGAAAACATTTGTCGCACAACTTTCGACTTTATACTTTCGACTTTATACTATCTACTAAATACTATCTACTTTAGGTTTTAACTTCTCCCTTTTCACTTATTAATCACCACCTTCCTCACCACTGCCCCGTTCACCTTTACAAAGTAAACACCCGCTGGCAGCCCGCTTATATCCACATGAGCCTGACTCAACTGGTATTCATGGGTATACACCTGCTGCCCCACAAGGTTGCTCACCGTTACAGTGCTGATCATACCATTGCTCGTTACTGTCAGTTCATTCGTTGCAGGGTTAGGGTATACGCTTACATCATAGCTTTCGTTATTTACATTATTTATTCCCTCAAGCACCTTGCCTATATCTGATGTGCCGCTGCATCCGTTCGAGTCTACCACCACATACCAGCTTCCCATACCACAGCCACCACAAGTGGCGCTGGTCGCGCCGGTAAGCGGAGTGCCGCTTGCTGCATACCATTGGTAGCTGCTGTACACATTCGGCACAGAGCAGCACGGCGTTTGCAGTACAGGGTGTGGCAGTGCATTCACGGTTACATAGATCGTCTTCAGATCAGATACCTGGCTGCAGTACCCCACCATTATGGTGAAGGAGTCACTGCCTGTATACCCCGTAGATGGTGTATACGTCAGCCCGCTGGGCGTTATCATGCCGCCTGTTGTTGTGCTGCTATACGTAGCCCCGCCTATACTACCATGCGCTGGGGCCGTGGTTACGCTCCAGTTTATCGGCTCTGCTATCCCTGAGTCCACTGCCTGTAGCAGCCCGTTTATAGGCGTGCCTCCTGTGTTCTCGCATACGGTCAGGCTATTGCCCTCGCCTGTATACTGTGGGGTATGTATATACGTCACCTTGCGTACGGTACAGCCTACAGCATCTGTTATATATATATTCCCTGCGCAGTCCATCGCCATACTGCCTCCTGAGCCAGTGCTCGACTCCCATATCTCCGCTGCCGTGGCAGGGCCGCCATCTCCGGTATAGCCCGGCCTGCCGTCTCCTATTATGGTATTTATATTGCCAGTGATGCTGTTTATTTTCCGTACACGGTTGTTATAATCATCGCATACATATATATTTCCAGTCGCATCGGTATGCACCCCCCCCGGATAATTCAGTATCGATACTGAGGCTGGCCCACCATCACCACCATAGCCGCCTGTTGACATATTATTCCCGGCTATAGTGCTGATAATGCCTGCTGTATTTACTTTATGTATACTGTTAAAATCTTCATCGGTAAAGAATACATTACCGCTACCATCAAGGGCTATCCCGGTGGCACCAATTACAATAGCAGCCGTGGCGGGACCGCCATCACCTGTATAGGTAAGAGAACCTGTCCCAGTACCCGCAATGGTATGGAGGAAACCAGCGGTATTTAACTGCAGCACATAGTTGTCGTCTGCAAGGTATAGATTTCCCGCTGCATCGGTTGTGAGGCCTTCTACATATATAGCCGCATCAGTTGCCGGCATGCCATCCGTATAAGCCATCGTTCCGCTTAACGTATCCATCTTACCGGTTTTATCTATTTTTCGTAATAGTGCACTTGTATTGTCATATATATATATATATATTGTCGCCACCATCAATCATCATGCCTAGCCCATTTCCTATGGTTAATGCGGTGGTGATGATCCCATACCGGTCTATTTTACGCACCCCGCCCCCGGCATCACTTACATAGATATTACCCTTACTGTCTAATGCTATTCCACCAGGCCCTGCAAGTTTTGCATAAATAGCAGGTCCGCCATCACCGCTGTCAATGCCTGAGTAAATACCAATACCTGCTATAGTAGATATTTTCTGGGCTTTTGCGCTACTTCCTGCCAGCAAAAGGAAGAAAAGGAAGATAGAGACTTGCTTCATAGGTCATATTTATCTGGTCGTAAGTTAAAGATACTTAGTTTTCATATATTTTTAATAACTAATTTTTCAGACGAAAATATTGTACTTCACACCCTCCTGCATTCTATACAGTAATAATAAATATTCCAGTGGCGCGGGTCTTCCGATAGGATGACTCGTGTCTCTGCAAGTCTGCCGGCCTACGACCGGAATTCAACAAACTTAGCTGATGACCGCAACCATCCGACTGTATTTTCTGCGATGGGAATTCCTCTAATTCTTTTAATTCCATGAATTCAAGTTCAGACAATTTTTAT
>Ga0206949_1177_pt1 | contig 22659 bp, 18 predicted proteins | sample Alteio_BWOrgHeat_40_FD_153240 | JGI IMG/M metagenome (GOLD analysis project Ga0206949, IMG submission 153240) | Enriched cells from forest soil in Barre Woods Harvard Forest LTER site, Petersham, Massachusetts, United States -... | ecosystem: Environmental > Terrestrial > Soil > Temperate forest >...
GAAAGCAGGCAGGGTGAGGCGTTATTGTTAAACCCGGTAGCCGGTAAAAATAATGGCCGCAAGCTTTATATTGAAAGCTATGGCTGCGCCATGAATTTTTCCGACAGTGAGATAGTAGCTTCTATCCTAACTGAAAGCGGTTTTGAAACAACAGCCGATTTCACCGTTGCCGATGTAGTGCTCATAAACACCTGCTCCATCCGCGAAAATGCCGAACAGCGTGTGCGTAACCGCTTAAAGGAATTTACCGTAGCCAAAGTTAAAAACCCCGGGATGGTAGTTGGCGTATTAGGCTGCATGGCCGAACGCCTGAAATCCAAATTTTTAGAAGAAGAAAAACTGGTCGACGTTGTAGTAGGCCCGGATGCCTACCGCGACCTGCCCAATTTAATTGACAGGGTTGATGATGGCCAGCGCGCCGTAAACGTATTATTATCCCGCGAGGAAACGTACGCCGATATTAACCCGGTACGTTTAAACAGCAACGGCATAAACGCCTTCGTATCCATCATGCGTGGGTGCGACAACATGTGTTCATTCTGCGTGGTGCCATTCACCCGTGGCCGCGAACGCAGCCGTGAACCGCTCTCCATAGTTGCCGAATGTACCGACCTGTTCAACCGCGGCTACCGCGAAGTAACTTTGTTAGGACAGAATGTAGACAGCTACAAATGGAGCGCGGAAAGCGAAAAGGTAAAAGCTGAGGAGCCAAAGCCCGTACTCGGCATGGATCTGCTCGACAAGATATTAGAATCAGGCGAGGATGTAAGTGGTATTAACCCTGTTGACCATAGTAAAGAAGGCGTATCATTTGCGCAATTGCTGGAGATGGTGGCCTTAATAAGCCCCGAACTCCGCGTGCGTTTCTCAACCTCGCATCCAAAGGATATTACCGACGATGTGCTTTACACCATCGCCAAATACGATAACATTTGCAAGTACATTCACCTGCCGATACAATCGGGCAACAGCCGTGTGCTTAAGCTAATGAATCGTACCTATAACCGCGAATGGTATATGGATAGGGTGGCAGCCATCAACCGCATTATTCCCGGCTGCGCTATATCAACCGATATTATTACCGGTTTTTGCAGCGAAACAGAAGAAGAGCACCAGGAAACCCTGAGCATGATGGATCATGTGCAATTTTACTTTGCCTACATGTTCATGTATTCGGAAAGACCAGGCACTTTAGCCGCAAAACGCTACGCTGATGACATACCCGATGCCGTTAAAAGCCGCCGCCTAAAAGAAGTGGTAGCCAAACAGCAGGAGCATTCGCATGAACGCCTAAAAAAGTTAGTAGGTACCACGCAAAAAGTATTGATCGAAGGTTTCTCAAAAAAATCAAATAATGATTATTCAGGCCGCAGCGATCAAAACACCGTAGTAGTTTTTCCGGTAGATGAAAATTATAAACCGGGCCAATATGTAAATGTGCTGATTGAAAGATGCACAACCGCTACTTTGATAGGGAAAGTAATATAGAAGAACCAAGAGTCAAGATATCAAGAGTCAAGATTGGAGGTAAATAGATTACAATGATTAATCATAATTTTAAAAGCTTGAAAATTTGGCAAAGGTCGATGGATCTTACTGACCTTATTTATGACTACTGCAAAGAGCTGCCTAAGGACGAACGCTATAATTTGATTGATCAACTTAATCGATGTTCTTGTTCAATTCCGTCAAATATAGCTGAAGGATCTGGGAAAAGGACTAACCTGCATTTTGCAGAATATTTAACTACGTCTTTAACTTCATCATTTGAGGTTGAAACACAATTATTAATATGTGAACGCAGAACATATGGTTCTGAGAATAAATTAAGAAAATCTTTAGAATTAGTTATTGAAGTTCAAAAGATGATATTTTCTTTTAGAGAACGTATTTTAAACGAAGAATAGAGGGAATAGAATTGATTATAAAAGAAACGAGAATTATGTTAATCTTTCTTGGCTCTTGACTTCTTGATTCTTGAATCTTACTACTATGGATACACAAGAAATAAAACAACGCTTCGGCATTATCGGCAACTCGCCGTTATTGAACCGGGCAATAAATATAGCCAACCAGGTTGCGCCTACAGATATTTCGGTATTAATTACAGGCGAGAGCGGTAGCGGCAAGGAAGTATTTTCGCACATCATACACCAGATGAGCCCGCGCAAGCATGGCCCGTTCATAGCGGTTAACTGCGGCGCAATTCCCGAAGGCACTATCGACTCTGAACTGTTCGGTCACGAAAAAGGCGCTTATACAGGTGCTGTTGGCGAACGTAAGGGCTATTTCGAAACCGTTAACGGCGGTACTATATTTTTGGATGAAATTGCCGAAATGCCCCTGGGCACCCAGGCACGTTTACTGCGTGTGCTCGAATCGGGCCAATACATAAAGGTAGGTTCGTCAAAAGTGGAGAAAACCAATGTGCGTGTTATCGCCGCTACCAATGTTGATGTATATGAAGCGGTAAAAAACGGCCGTTTCCGCGAAGACTTGTATTATCGTTTAAACACCGTCCCGCTGCGCATACCACCCCTGCGCGACAGGAAGGAAGACATCTACCTGCTGTTCCGCAAGTTTACGTCCGACTTTACCGATAAATACCGCACCCCACCCATACAATTAGATGATGAGGCGCAGCAAATATTGATAAACTATTCATGGCCCGGCAACGTGCGCCAGTTAAAAAACATGGCCGAGCAGTTGGCTGTGCTGGAAACAGATAGGATCATTACAGGCCCAACTTTGTTAACCTATATCCCGCACGAAGTAAGCGGCCGCAACCTACCCATGCGCCTGGAGAACAATGGCAAAGAAGATTTTTCGGAGCGCGACCTGTTATACAAAGTTTTGTTTGACATGAAACGCGACATGGTGGAGCTTAAAAAACTGGTGGCCGATATTGTGGAGCACGGCGGCGTGTCGCCAAATTTTGCCAACAATCCGCAGGCTATTAACCAGCTTTACCGCGATATTGAGCTGCCCGGCAACCCCGAAGCACAATTTACCTTACAGCAGCCCGTTAATAACTCAAATATGGCCGAGCCATATAATATAACGCACAATGCCGAGGAGGTAGAAGAATCATTATCATTAATTGAAAAGGAATCTGACCTTATCCGCAAGGCGTTAAAAAAACATAAAGGGAAACGTAAGCTTGCTGCTAATGAACTGGGAATTTCAGAGAGGACATTGTACAGGAAGATAAAAGAGTTAGATTTATAACATCACATGAAGAAAGCATTCCTGGTTAGTACTTTAATTTGCGCATTGGTTTTAATAACCATTCCGTCATGTACGTTCAAGCTCAACGGTGCCTCAACACAGGGCCTAAAAACCATTAATATCGGCTATTTTGAAAATGATGCACCGCTGGTGGTTGCCACACTTAGCCAGGATTTTACTGAGGCCCTAAAGGCCCGCATACGTTCACAAACAAGCCTCAGCATTGTACGTACCGAAGAATGTGATGCCATCATGACCGGCAGTATTACAGGTTACAGCATTGCGCCGGTATCCATACAGGCAACAAATGCTACTACCGCCCCTATAGCAAGTGCGTCGGCCTTAACTATTACGGTGCAGGTAAAGTATACAGTTAATAGCAAAGATGCCGATAAGAAAAATAGTTTTGAGCAGTCGTTCAGCGAGTCTGAGAATTTTACGGGTGACCCGGCATCGCAGCAAACCAAGCTTCTTCCGGACATCATTCAAAAATTAACCGACGATATTTTTAACAAAGCCTTTGCAAATTGGTAAGCAATTCGTAGTTTCAACCACGTGGAGCAGCAATTGAACAACAGCAATACAAGCCTTTTATGGGAACTATTGGCCAACCCGGCCGATAAGAACACCTCGCATACGCCTAATTTGCAGCAGCTTATTCATGAATTTCCGCAAAGCGGGCTTTTACATGCGCTGTTAAGCTGTACTACAGATGGGCAGAATTTACAACAGGCAGCAGCTTATTACGACCCCAAAGTTCTATTTAAGCTAAACAAGGACCCCGAAACATTGCCCATTGTAACCGATGCGCAGATCATCCAGCCCGATAATTTAATATCAGGTGCATATTTTCATACCGAAGAAAATGATGAATTGCTCATTGCGCCCTGGACTGACGGTTTTGAAAAAACACTCCCCGGCCCCGAAGCAGAGGAAACTGCTCCTGGGGAATTGCCATCGCTGGTTGAAGATCCCGGTTATGAAACAGAACATCCGGCTGCTACCGATACATTGATAGCGGATGCAAATACCCCGTCTACTCCCGTAGAAACGCAACACCTTGCGTCTCCGGAGAATGCCCCCGAATTTGCACCGGATAATGCCACCGCCGAAGAAGACAATATTATTGAACAGATCATCCCGTTGGAAGATGAAGAGCCACAGGTAATTCACGATATTGATGACGAGATATACGACGAGATAGTAGGCATTGACGATATAAACAAAGCCCGCAGAGACGCCGAAGCTGTAGAAGCAGCGGAACACCCTGTTGAAGATACCGCCCAAAAAGAGGAAACGGTATTTAACCGGCGCAAGGTCGACTTGACCGACGAGGCCGAAATGCTGATATTAAATAATATTGCCGCTACCGATTTTTTTGCGTTTGACGATGCCCTGGGCGAAAAGAAAAAAACAGTTGCAACTGCTGATGAAGATGCTGCTCCTGTAGAGACGCAACACCTTGCGTCTCCGGAGAATGCTCAAAACGCTTCAGACAACGCAGACAAGGATACCAACAACCTGTCGAAATATAACGACGAAAAAATGCCCTACAGTTTTATGTGGTGGCTCGATAAAACACGTAAGGAACACGCGGGCGTTTACCAGCCTTTTGTTGAATTTAAACAGGCCTCGCCACAAAAATCAGGCGCCGATGAGTTGCAGCAGCAGTATTACGAAAATATTTTCCATCTCACTTCTGTCGAAGAACTGGAACGCAGCACCGAAAATAAACCGTTTGAATTTGGTACTAAAGGGCGTGAAGACGCCATAATTGAGCGATTTATACAAGAGGTGCCGCAAATAAAGCCGCAAAGCGGCGATAAGCTGGATAACGAGAACAAAGCAAGAAAAAGTTCAGAGGACCAGGATATACTGGTGACTGAAACGTTGGCCCAGATTTATACCGACCAAATGCTATATCCAAAAGCAATAGCCACTTATAAAAAATTGATGTTGAAATTCCCGGAAAAAAGCCGTTACTTTGCGAGCCAAATTGAGGAGTTAGAAAAAAGAACAAGTTAATATAAAAAGAAATGTATTTAGTTTTATTGATAATCGTTATTGTAGTGTGTGTGCTGTTAGGCTTTATTGTATTGATACAGAACCCTAAAGGCGGAGGTTTATCATCAAATTTTTCAAGCTCATCGCAATTAATGGGTGTGCAAAAAACAGGCGATTTCCTTGAAAAAGGTACCTGGATATTGGCCATTGGCTTAATGGTATTATCGCTGGCCATAAACGTTAGCATAAAAAGCGGCGGCGGCAAGTCTGCTGTTTCGACTCAGCACGAGGCTAATCAAAAAGCTTCAAAGCCAACTAACCCATCGGCATCGCCATTTGGTAATGCACCTGCAGGCGGCGCACAACAGCAACCAACAACACCGGCTCCGACTACCCCTAAAAAATAAGGAGCCCGAAAAATACTAAAGAAGGCCCCGTTAACAAGCGGGGCTTTTTTGGCTAAAATAGTTACTGACACGATGGCATCCATGCGTTAAATTATCGTTAACTATAAAACAGTAACTAAACCTAATCTGACAATAAAACAGTTTGTATGCCAATGTGAGAAATTGCGGCGGCTTGGCACAGTTGATGTGCAAATGCAAGTGTTAAAACAAAATTTTATAAAATTTAAATTTAAGAAGTATAACTATGTCATTAAACATCAAACCTATCGGCGACAGGGTAGTAGTAGAAGCTGCCGCTGCCGAAGAAAAAACCGCTTCAGGCATTATTATTCCTGATACTGCTAAAGAAAAACCTCAACGCGGAACCATCGTTGCTGTTGGTGAAGGCAAAAAAGACGAACCTTTAACTGTTAAAGCAGGCGACCAGGTTTTATATGGCAAATATGCCGGTACTGAAATTACGTACGAAGGCAAGGAATATTTAATAATGCGCGAATCTGATATTTACGCGGTTCTGTAAACCAATTATTGAATGAGTGATTGAGTGAATGAGTGATTAAAATTTATTCATTATCAGTCACACTAAATTAATTAAAGGTTGAGTGGCATTATTCACTCAATCACTAACTCACTAATTCACAAATAAAAACATGGCAAAACAAGTTAAATACAATGTTGAAGCACGCGACGCCTTAAAACGCGGTGTTGATATTTTGGCCAACGCGGTTAAAGTAACATTAGGCCCTAAAGGCAGGAACGTAATTATTGATAAAAAATTCGGTTCACCTATCATTACAAAAGATGGTGTAACTGTAGCTAAAGAGATCGAATTAAAAGACGCTTTAGAAAACATGGGTGCCCAGATGGTTAAAGAAGTTGCATCAAAAACTGCTGATATTGCAGGTGATGGTACTACTACTGCTACCGTTTTGGCACAGGCTATTGTTACTGCAGGTATTAAAAACGTAGCTGCCGGCGCTAATCCAATGGATTTGAAACGCGGTATCGACAAAGCAGTTTTTGCAGTTGTTGAGAACCTGAAAGCACAATCACAAACTGTTGGCGAAGACAATAACAAAATAAAACAGGTAGCTTCAATTTCAGCTAATAACGATGAGATCATCGGTTCATTAATTGCTGAAGCTATGGGTAAGGTTGGTAAAGATGGTGTAATTACTGTTGAAGAAGCAAAAGGTACTGAAACCGAAGTTAAAACTGTTGAAGGTATGCAGTTTGACCGTGGTTACCTTTCTCCTTACTTCGTAACCAATGCCGATAAAATGGAAGTAGAACTGGAAAATCCTTATATCCTTATCTACGACAAAAAAATATCTTCAATGAAGGAATTACTTCCTATCCTTGAAAAACAAGTACAAACAGGCAAACCGCTTTTAATTATTGCTGAAGACCTTGACGGCGAAGCATTAGCTACATTAGTGGTTAACAAGATCCGCGGTTCACTGAAAGTTGCTGCTGTTAAAGCACCAGGCTTTGGCGACCGTCGTAAAGCAATGTTGGAAGACATCGCTATCCTTACAGGCGGTACAGTAATTTCTGAAGAAAGAGGTTACAAGCTTGAAAATGCCGACCTGACTTACTTAGGTACTGCTGAAAAGATTGTTATTGATAAAGACAACACTACTGTTATCAATGGCGCAGGTAAATCAGAAGAGATCAAAGCCCGTGTTGGCCAGATCAAATCTCAGATAGATACTACAACATCTGATTACGATAAAGAAAAATTACAGGAACGTTTGGCCAAATTATCAGGCGGTGTTGCTGTGCTTTACGTAGGTGCTGCTACCGAGGTTGAAATGAAAGAAAAGAAAGACCGTGTTGACGATGCTTTACACGCAACCCGTGCCGCTGTTGAAGAAGGCATAGTTGCAGGTGGTGGTGTTGCTTTCATCCGTGCGGTTGAAGCTTTGGCTAACCTTAAAGGTGATAACGAAGATGAGAACACTGGTATCCAGATCATCCGTCGGGCTATCGAAGAGCCATTGCGCCAGATATGCGAAAACGCAGGTATCGAAGGTTCTATCGTAGTGCAAAAAGTTAAAGAAGGCAAAGCCGACTTTGGTTACAATGCACGTACCGATAAATATGAGAACCTGATAAAAGCAGGTGTTATCGACCCTACTAAAGTAGGCCGCGTAGCTTTGGAAAATGCAGCTTCAATTGCAGCTATGTTGTTAACAACAGAAGTTGTATTGGCTGATGATCCGGAAGATGCACCGGCTGGCCCACCAATGGGCGGCGGCGGCATGGGCGGTATGATGTAATATCCCCTAAGTCGACTGACTAATATTTAATACAATAAAAAGCCTTGTCTGTTATTATAGACAAGGCTTTTTTATTTGATACAACCTTGAAAGTCATATCAATGTAAGCGGACGGTCATTAGTTAATCAAATGATTGATTAACTAATGCAAACCCTGGTTTTGTGTGTAAATTTGAATAACATTTCTGATACAGCACGTTTCAGGCATGGCATTTGAATAAAACACAACAATGAAACATCTACAAGAAAAAACAAGGCACTTCCAATCAACAATGGTTGAATGGTTATTTTTTAAAGGCCCCGAGCTTTTTATATCTCTGTACGGCAAATAATAAATTCTTCTTAACTTCGCCCCATACTTATGGAGCTAACGAAGTTTTTTCATGAGGCGTACGATGACATAGTTAAAATCGCGCCTAAATTTATAACCGGCTTAATAATTCTGCTCATAGGCCTCTGGCTTATAAAAATACTGCGTACGCGCCTGCGTACACGCATGAGTAGAAACAAAATTCATTCATCATTACAACCCTTCATACTCAGCTTAACCATAACATCATTATATGTTTTGCTCATCATATTGGTGATGAATATAGTGGGTTTGGAAATGTCTATATTCACAACCATTATTGGCGGCTTTACCGTTGCAATGGGCTTGGCATTATCAGGCACCTTCCAGAATTTCGCAGGCGGCGTACTCATCTTACTATTAAAACCATTTGATCTGGATGATTATATACAAGCACAAGGGCAGGAGGGCACGGTAACATCCATACAAATATTTTATTCCGTATTGCTTACTGCCGATAATAAGACCATAATTATCCCTAACGGCAAACTATTTAACGAGGTGATCGTAAACATTACCCGCCAGGGCAAACGCCGCCTTGATTTTGAGGTGAAGCTGGGCTATGCTGCCGATATTGACAAGGCTAAACAAATTATGCTCGATGCCATTAAAACAACCGACAATTTGTTACCTGCGCCTGCACCGCGGGTAGGACTCATTGGTCTGGATTCTGATTCTATAAGATTTACTATAAATGTGTGGCTCGAACCGGCTAATTATTTAAATGCCAAAATAGCCTTGCAGGAAAAAATAATAAAAAACCTTGGTGCCGCAGGCATCAATTTCCCAAAACCGGGTTGATCCGTTTTTAACCAATTTTAACCAATAATAATTCCTAACCAAATGCAAAGAGAGCAAATTTCCGTTTTTGACATATTTAAGATCGGGATAGGTCCGTCAAGTTCCCATACGCTTGGGCCATGGCGCGCCGCGCAGCAATTTTTGCAGGTATTGGAGCAGCAACAAGCGCTGCCATTAGTTGAAGGGATAAGGATATTTTTATATGGCTCACTGGCTAAAACCGGTAAGGGCCACGGTACAGACATCGCCATACTACTAGGCCTTAGCGGCGATGATCCAGTAACTTTTGATGTAAACGCCATCGACTCAAAAATTGATTCCATCAAAACATCGCACAAGCTAATGCTGGCCGGTACCGATGAGGTTAATTTTGTAGTTGATGACGACCTGTTGTTCCTGTTTAACGAAAGTTTGCCCTATCACCCCAACGCGGTGACTTTCCAGGCTTTGTTAATGGGCGATAAAGCCATATCGGCAACCTATTATTCCATAGGCGGCGGTTTTGTGGTTAAGGATGGCGAACAGGGCCAGCATAAAAGCGAGGTCGACCTCCCGTTCCCAATCGATACCGCAGGCGACCTGCTGCACTGGTGCATGAAAACCGGCCTCAAAATATCGGGCGTGGTAATGGAAAATGAGCTGGCATGGCGCACCGAACAGGAAACAAAGGCAGGCGCGCTCAATATTTTTAGGGTGATAAAAGAGTGTGTATACCGTGGCTGCCATACCAAAGGCAATTTGCCGGGTGGCCTCAATGTATCGCGCCGCGCCGCAAGCCTTAACCGCAAATTAATCGGGGAGCAAACCTATAATAATTTTGATGAATGGATAATCGCCATTCGCCACACGGGCAGCAGTTTCAAAAATATTTTAGATTGGGTAAGCTGTTTCGCGTTAGCTGTTAACGAAGAAAATGCATCATTTGGCCGTGTTGTAACCGCGCCAACCAATGGAGCAGCAGGCGTTATTCCCGCCGTGCTGATGTATTACATAGTTTTTTGCGATGGCTACACCGATGAACAGATACTCAACTTCATGTTTACTGCGTCGGAAGTAGGCAGCATATTTAAAAAAGGCGCCACTATATCGGCTGCAATGGGCGGCTGCCAGGCCGAAATAGGCGTATCATCCGCAATGGCCGCAGCCGCGCTTACAGAGAATTTAGGTGGTACACAGCGCCAGGTATTAATGGCTGCCGAAATAGCCATGGAACACCACCTCGGCCTCACCTGCGACCCCATTGGCGGCCTTGTGCAGATACCCTGCATCGAGCGCAACACCATGGGCGCCATAAAAGCCATAACAGCCTCACAACTGGCCCTGCAAAGTAACCCCGAAAACGCTAAAGTAAGTTTAGATGCCGTAGTGCGTACCATGTGGCAAACCGCCCAGGACATGAACTCCAAATACAAAGAAACATCCGACGGCGGATTAGCTATAAACATCCCTATAAGCCTGCCGGAGTGTTAGTGGTCTAAGGATATGTTTGAAACATCAGAATTAAATATAACTTATTTTTTAGGTGCCGGCGCAAGCGCAAAAGCATTGCCAACAATAAAAGATACGGCGCTATCTACGGGAATCGCTACAAGATTAAACGAAGTTGCTAATCAATTAATTAATTTAGAGTATGCCGAAAAGTATAAAAAGTATGTTTCTGAGTTAATTGAAAATCTTAGATTAATATCAGAAAAGACTATCGAATTCGGCACTCCGGACACATATGCTAAATTTCTTTTCCTTACAGAAAAAGAAAAACTAATTGAGTTTAAAAATGCCTTATCCGCGTATTTTTTAATAGAACAATTCTTAAATAAAAAGATTGATAATCGTGCTTTAGTATTCTTGACAACAATTTTGGAACGAAATATTTTTCCTGAAAATATAAAAATATTATCTTGGAATTATGATTTTCAATTACAATTAGCAGCAGAAACATTTAGAGAAGAGCGATTTACGCATACTGGAAGCAGCTCGTCATATAAGCCTTCATTAATAGGTTATTTTCCAAAACCCGGATACAGCGGACACATTACTATTAAAGATATTTCCATGGTGCAGCTTAATGGGATTGCTGGAAGTTATCGTTATAGTGGAATGTTCAGAAGCTTTTTTGAGCGTAAAGAAGAGAGAACGTTAGATCATTTGCTACAACTGCTAAGTGATGAGAGTTTTTATGAAGGATCATTACTGACTTTTGCTTGGGAACAGGATATTCCAGATATTAAGAATGAACTAATTAAAGATATTGCAATAAACACCGATGTTCTTGTAATAATAGGCTACTCATTTCCCTTTTTCAATAGAAGAATAGACAAAGAGATATTTGATGCTATGAAAGATGGTAAGCTGAAAACCATCTATTATCAAGACCCTTTTAAATCAGGGGAGTTTTTGCGCAACCAGTTTGAATTAGGAGATAATGTTGTTATTAAGGATGTAAAAGAAATAGAGAATTATTTTGTGCCTTTGGAGTTATAAATAAAATTTATTTCTATGATTTTTGGTTAAGCCATTTGTCCATATCATCATCGCTCAACCCCTTTTTATCCCAAATAGCATCAGCTTTTGCAGAAGCTTTATCGGCATAAAATCTTGCTAACAGATCTTTTAGTTCGATCAGTTCCTTGTCGGACAGATTTGTGCTGAATAATTTCATCAGTTCCACCTGTACATTGCTCAATGGATAATTTAATATGCTCATAGCATGTTTCTATATATACGAATTTAAATAAAAAAGGGGATAAACGCAAATATAGGATAGTCGGGAGCGGCCTATTTTTTCTCCATCCTCGCTATCACCATCGGCGCTAACTGGGCTATCCACAACTTATACATTTTGTACGAAGGATGCAATCCATCACCTGCAATCAGCGATGTGTCTGTAGCCGCCTCTCTCGAGATTCCTGTTATATCAAGATAATTAACGCCGGCGTTGGTGCTTTCCTGTTTATTTATGGCATTAAACGCATCTATCTGCGGGCCAATAATGTTGTCCATTCCGTTTGCGAACGGTGTTACCCCATAATCTGGTATCGACACACAAAAACGCGGGTGCTGTCGCCGCCTGCAAAGTTCATGGCAGTGTGTAGCAGTTGTATAAAATTAGTACGATAATGGGATTGCGTTAAACCCTCATATTGATCGTTCACCCCGATCAGTAAAGTTACCACCTGGTATTTGTTGTTAGCGATATTGTTGCTTGCTATGGCATGTATCAGCACATCGGTTGTCCAGCCATCCGCAGCAACTATAGTGGGGTTCGGCGTTGAAAGCCCTGCTGCGTTCATTGCGCTTATCAATTGTATAGGATATGATTGATCCGGCTGTACAGAAGTGCCTATGGTATATGAATCGCCTAAGGCTAAGTAATGATAAATACCCGCATCGGGCGGGGTGACAACCGTTTTAAGTGTATCTGGCTTTAAAACATTATTGACTTGCTTTTTGCACCCGACAATTATCACCACACTAATCAATAACAGTTGTAATGCTTTCATTTCCAGGCGGTGTTTAGTGTTTCAGTAGCCTTTCAGTAACCATCGGTGTTAATTGGTTTACCCATAAAGTGTACATGGTTCCCGAAGGGTGCAGGCCGTCACTTGCAACTAAGCTCAGATCGGTAGCTGCTTCTCTTGAAATGCCTGTTATATTTAAATAATTAACGCCGGCGTTTAGGCTTTCCTGTTCATTTATGGCATTAAACGCATCGATTTGCGGGCTTATAACACTTTGCCTGGCCTTTCCATAAGGTGTTACCCCATAATCTGGTATCGACAATACAAAAACCCTTGTACTGTCGCCCCCGGCAAAATTTATGGCGGTATGCAATAATGTGATAAAATTAGTGCGGTAATGATCCTGTGTCAGCCCCTCGTATTGGTCATTTACGCCAATGAGTAGGGTAACTATTTGGTATTTATTATTGCCGATGTTGCTGTTGGCTATCCCAAATATCAGGTCGTCGGTTGTCCAGCCGGTAACAGCAATTATTGTTGGTGCAGGCGTTTTGAAACCGCCGCGGGTTAACGCATCCGCTAATTGGATCGGGTATGATTCGGAGGCTGGAACCGCTTGCCCAATAGTATATGAATCGCCTAAAGCAAGATAATGATAAGTAGTTGTATCGGGCGGGGTAACAACGTTAGCTGTCGCTTTATCGCCCTGTTTTTTGCACCCGGCAAACATTACCATACTTATCAATAATAGCTGTAATGTTTTCATGCCCTTATGCTTATTTTTGGTGTAATCGTGCCTCAACCATCGGTAAAAGTTTCAATAGCCATTGTGTATACATTTTACCTGATGGATGCAGGCCATCAGGTGCAATTAAACTCAGGTCGTTAGCCGCCTCTCGCGATATATCGGTAATATCAACATAATTAACACCCGCGTTACCACTTTCTTCCCTGTTTATGGCATTAAATGCGTCAATTTCAGGGCCTATTACAGCATCCTGGCCGCCGGCATAGGGCGTAACCCCATAATCCGGTATCGATAGTACAAACACGCGGGTTTTATCGTTCCCGGCATAACTTATGGCAGTATTTAGCAGTTGCACAAAATTGGTGCGGTAACTGCTTTGTGTAGCGCCCTGGTATTGGTCGTTCACGCCTATTAATAAAGTAACAAAGCTATAATTGTGCTGTAATGGCGCATGGTAATTAATAGCGGTTATCAGGTTAAGCGTTGTCCAGCCCGTAACGGCAATTATTTGCGGGTCGTTTGTGTTGATATACCCGGCCTGCCTTAATGAATCAGTAAGCTGGTAGGGGAATGACTGTGCCTGCGGCTCGGCTTCGCCAACAGTATATGAATCACCTAAGGCTAAATAATTTATAGTGTCGGTATACATTGGTTTTACAATAACGGTGGTATCGGGTTTTTTAGTAATAACAGTATTTTTTGCAGGTGGGTCTGCTTTTTTAGTACAGCCGGCAAAGGCTGTTAACGTAATTAAAATAAATTGTAAAGCTCTCATCCTAATATCTCCATATCAAACAATACGGAAATATGGTGCTTTATATTGATAATTATATTGCTGCTTATTGGCGGAGGGGGCTATTATTTTTATAAAATTTATAAAAACTATATAGCTGAGAACCGCTGGAAACCGTTATTACAGGCCGAATTGAAGGACCTGGTATTGAAATCAACCGATAGCTTGTATCATATTGATTATTCGGATTTCGATTTGGATATAGCATCGGGCAATGCCACGCTAAAGAATTTTAGGCTGATACCTGATACCGCGGTTTATAACAAATTGGTCGCGCTAAAGAAAGCACCCGATAACCTGTTCATCCTAAGTGTAAAAAAACTAAGCATTAGTAATTTGGGCGCGGCGAAAGCTTATAAGGAGAAGATTCTTAACATCAGCAATATATCGATAGAAAAACCCAGCCTTACTGTTATAAACAAGCGTTATGATTATAACGATACAGTTAAGGTAGGTAAGAGCAAAAGCCCGTATGAACTGATAAAGAGCACTTTTAAACAGCTGCACATCGATTCTATTTCGCTGAAAGACATCAGCCTGAATTATATAAATAAAAGCGACGCGGTTGAAAAACATACGGCGCTAAAGCATCTGAACATTAATATTTCGGATGTGGTGGTGGATTCGCTTTCGGATAAGGATACCAGCCGGTTTTACTATACAAAAGGCATCGAGATAAAAATTGATGATTATAAAATTGCCACGCCGGATAGTTTATATAAAGCCGAAATAAAACAGATCTATTTTTCGACCGCTAAGCGGATGATGGTATTGAGCAAAGTATCATTTGTGCCGAGATACAGCTATGCAAATTTTTACAGGGCAAGCGGTGAACCCGGCGATATTTACAACCTTAATTTTAAGCGGATAAATATTTATGATATTGACCTTCAACGGTTTTTACGCAATCAAAAACTATACGCAGGCACGTTAAGCATTGTAAACTCATCGGTAAAAATATATAGCGATAATTCTTTCAAAGGAAAAAAATCCATTAAAATAGGTAAAGATCCGGAGCAGGCGCTGCAAAAAGTAGCGCTGGACATGCATTTGAAAAGGATCAATATAAGAAATACGCTGATCAGTTATGCGGAGAAGGACGCAACATCGGGTTATACGGGCGTTATTACGTTTAACAATACTTACGGGGTTATTTTGAACGTTACCAATGATGCTGCCGCCAAGAAAAGGAACCCGTACATGGCCGCGCATATTTATACGCGCTTTATGAACAGTGCCGATTTGAATGTGAACTTTAAATTTAACTTGCTATCGAAAACCGGGGCGTTTAATTATAATGGCACATTAGGCAAGTTTGATGGCCGCGTGCTTGATAAACTGGTTAAACCGCTGGCATTGGTACATGTGCAATCGGCTGATATTGACAAACTGGATTTTAATGTGAATGCCAGCAATTATAATGGTAAAGGGCAACTGGAATTTTATTATAAAAACCTGAACATTCAGCTGCTAAAAAAGGTAGAAGGAAAAACGGAATTACAAACGCAGGGATTTATATCGAAACTGGCGAATACGCTGATAATTGAGAAGGAAAATCCGGATAAGAAAGGTAACTTTAGGCCGGGGCCAATCGATCTGCAGCGCGAGCCATCGACATCTTTCTTTAGTTTTTTGTATAAAGCCTTGCTAGATGGGTTAAAGCCCAGCGTAGGTTTTGATAAAAAAACGGAGAGCAAGGTTAATAAAACTATAATAAAGGTGAATAACCTGGTTGATAAATTTAACCGGTTTAAAGAGGAACGGAAGCAAAAAAAGGAAGAACGAAAAGCCAGGCGAGCGGCAAAAAAACAGGCCCGCATGCAAGGCGATACAACTAAAAAAGAATAATGGCGCGCAAAATTGTAATTAAGAAACATCATAAAATTGGCGCGGGCGTTGTAGTTGGGTTAGCTGCCGTTGTGTTGATACTCGCTTTCCTGGTAAACCATTACTGGTCGCCGATATTGGCTAAAAAAGTTCGGAGCGTTGTTTTAGAAAGCAGCGACAGCCTATACCGGGCCGACTTTAGCAGTGCCGAATTGCATGTGCTGCGCGGCCAGATAATTTTTTACAACATCACCCTTTTGCCTGATACTGCGGTTTATAACCGCCGGGTTAAACAGCACCTTGCACCTAATAACCTGGTTTCGCTACATGTAAAAAGGCTGATACTTGACCATATACACCCGTTTACCCTATACTTTAAGCACAGGCTTGATATTGGCCAGATAATATTAAGCGCACCCGAACTGGATGACAGCTACCAGCTTAACCACACAAAAGACACTGTAATAAAGGACCACCGTACCGTGTGGCAAAAAATGTCGAAAAGCCTGCACTCTGTGCATATCGGCCAAATATTTTTGAATGACGTGCAGTTGCGCTATAAAGATTATTCGGGCAATAAGGTGGCTATTTCTGAGCTAAAGGAAATGAATTTGAGCGCCAGTGACCTGCTGATAGATTCGGCAACGCAAACGGACAGATCGAGGTTATTATACTGCAAGGATATAGTGGCCGAGCTGAATAATTATAAAGGCACATCACCAAGCGGCTTATATAATTATAAAATAAACCACCTGAAATTATCAACCCTGACATCGCGACTTGATATTGAAGGGCTTAGGTTGTCACCCATTAACAAGGATAAGTTTTTTTATAAAACTACCAAAGACAGGTTTGATGTTTACCTTGACTCGGTACAGTTGAACCATTTTGATTATTTGAGCTACCATAAATACCGCACGGTAAATACATCGTGCGTGATCATAAAAAAAGGCAGGTTTTCATTATTCAACAACCCGAACAAATCAAATAAACCCGGCGTTGACAAGCTAAAAAGTTTCCCCCACGTCGCGTTAAGCAAACTAACTACCGATATTAGGATAGATACACTATTGGTGCGGCACCTGGATGTGGCCTATAGCGAGTACAATAAAAAGTCGTACCAAACGGGTACAATAAGCTTTAACAATACCCACGGCAGGTTTTTAAATGTAACCAACAATAAAGCAGCATTATTTAAAAATAATATATGTACAGTGCAGCTGAACACCTTGTTTTTGAACAAGGGCGAACTTAATGTATCTTTTAATTTTGACCTTACTGCTAAGGATGCCGCCTACAGCTACAAGGGCAGCCTGGGGCCAATGGACCTGGAGGATATAAACCCGGCCACCATGCCTTTTGCCATGGTTAAAATAACCTCGGGTACGGAGAAGCGCCTGGATTTTGACATACATGCCAACAGCACAATAAACAAAGGCAAACTTACCCTATTATATAACAACCTTAAGGTAAAACTACTGGCGCCAGACACCAATTTGGACGGTTTTAAAGGCAAACTGATAGAATCATTATACGCCAATATATTTATACTGAAACACGACAACCCGGACAAGGAGGGTGAAACACCCCGCTCATTCACTATAAACTATGTGCGACCAAAGGAATCGCCGTTTTTTAAGACAGTATGGAACACGCTGCTTGCCGGCATAAAACCATCGGCAGGGTTGGATGATAAAAAGATGCAGGCTACCCAGGCGCAGTTAACGGAACACCAGTTAAATAAACAGAACCGGTTGAAGAAACGGGCGGAAAGGAAACAGCGCAGGGCGGAGAAGAAACGGCAGAAGGAATTGGAGAAGGCGCAGAAGCAGGGGAATTGAGTGGGATTACATAGCGTATAACACACCCCTGCAGCCGCACTTTCTTTTGCGCCCCCTCTCAAGAGGGGAACTAAAAAATTAAGGTTTCATCAAACTATTGCAACAACAATTTCAAATTAAACCCAAACGTAGTGAACGAGGTATTGAAGCTTTGCGAGGTGTATGGTTTGGTGATGTTGGCATCATAAAACATACTCATGGTAAAGCGGGTGCTGAGGGCGTAATCAATTTCGGGGCGATAGGTGATGTTATCGGCGCCTGACGATAACTGGGCCGCTGTAACATCGGGCTGATAAATTAATGTTTTGGTGTTGCGCAGCGCGAATGCAAGGTTAAACGTAAGATCGTTCTTCAATATCAGGTCGTGGAACAAGCCGAAGGGGAACCTGAAGTTTTTGGCCTTGTAACCAAAACTAAAGATAACATCGTCCTCATTTTGCTGTGCCAGCTGGCTGTTCAGCAAACTTAAACTCAACGCCCTGCTTTGGGCGTATGATATGCTGGTAGTAACGTTGTTTTTGAAACGCATATCCAAACCTAACAATGGTGCGAACTGTTCAAAAATGGTGATCTGCGAAAACTGGTACAGTGGTAAAAAGTCGTTATTTATATCGCGCGAGGTTGTGTTTCCATCAGCATCGGCAGTGTATTGCAATAAGGTTGAATAACCGCCCACATTGTAAGTTGAGGAATAAGAATGCTTCAGGTCGAATGAGTCAAAAATATCGCTAAAGAAAGGCAGCTTACTCAAGCCCCCGTAAGTTATTTGCCAATTAGGCAAAGGTATATTAGGGAACTGGTTAAGGCTCACTGTTGACGGATCTTTACCTGTATAGGCCGCTATGAAGGCCGGTACCAATACGTTTTGCGAATTGGGCCCGTAACCATCGGCAAAACCGCCCGCAACACCTGCTGTTGAATTTGGATTAAGTTTACCAAGGCGCTGCGAAATAATATCGCGATCGCCCAAAAAGTTATTATAGGTAGACGAGGTATTATTTACGCCGCTAATTTTTGAGAAGGCCGTACCTATAGTTATGAACGACATGCTGTAATCGCCCGTTGTTGTGGGTGATAGGTTCTCAAAGCTGTTAGCATCGGACAGGTATTTGAAATTGGTTTGATAGGTATGATCCTGCGTTTTAAACGCGGTTAATATAATCCGTAACCCTTTAAATGGCTCAAGTGTACCGCTGAAGTGCAGATCCTGGGTAAAGGTTTTTACATACGGCTGGTTTTGTAGTGTATCGGAGGATATCCAGCCGTTCAACACCGCCTTTTGCCGGAGGTCGGCCTGGCTGCCTAACAGGAAGCCTATGCCCGGCGAGTTATATGCGGGGTCCTCGCCAAATATGGTCGACTGTGGCAGGTAGCCCGGCAGGAACGTACCCTCTGTGCGCGTATAAGTCGCTGTAAGGCTCTTAATACTGGTTAGCAGGCCGATTAGCACCTTACCCAAACCGCCCGGCGCATCGGGCTTGGTGGCCCTTTTCAGGAACGGGAACTTGTTGTATAGCGTTATAAAGTTCAATGTAGGGTTAACTATTATGGTACGCGAGTTTTGTATGCTGTTACCCACATCAAACTGCGGATCGTTGATGGAGAAACCCGGTTCGGCCAGCCAGTTGAAATGCGCGCTATAGCTGGTATTGGCGCTTATCCAGTCGAGCCCCGGTATTTTACTAAACGGCACCGTGTAGGCCAGGGCAACTGTATGGTTATAGTTTGTGGTACGCCCCAGCTTAGCAAGGTTGTTGTACAACGTGTCGCGGTTCAGACCCGATAATGGCCCCTGCGGTTCATCAACTGTAGCTAAATTATTCGCGTCAAAATTCAGTGTTAATGATTTGGTAAGATTCCACCCTATACCGAATATACGGGTAATGGTAAAGGTGTTGTTATATGTTGTTGGTATGGGAATAATATCATCAGGGTCGTTGTTACGCAGGGTGGTTTGTGAATCGAACCTGTTGAAGTCGATACTTAAATTCAACCGTGTAGGCGCCAGGCTTATGTTTATATCCTTAAATATCTGTAGCAGGTGGTTCTTGACTATCTTCTCGAACGGGCTAAAATAGCTGGGCTTATTGCTGTAATTATAGGCCAGCTGCAAATGGTAAGTTTTTTCAAAATCTATCAGCGTGTTAAAATCATGGTGCTCATAATCGGTATAAGCATAGGTGGCATTAAAGTTTGATATGTCATAAACATGTACCGGCGCTTTGGTGTCGGTTTTATCAATATGCACATTGGTAAAGTTTATGCTCTTACGCTGGGTGAATGTTTCGGCCGCGTTTTTTATGGAATCCTTTTGCTTTTGGCTGGTGGCGTTAGCCAGGGTTTGTTTTAACAGCACATCGGGCGTTGCGGGGTCATATAAAGGGGTGCTTACCTGTTGCGATACGTTTACATAAGTTGGTATATGCACCCCGCTTTTTGCCGGGAAAAATTTACCAAGCTCCACATTTGCCGATACATCGTAACTTTGAGTATTATCCAGTGAACGGTCGCCAATTTTTGAATCCAGCGTACCAAAACCGGCGGTTTGTTTAGCTCCTGATAGGGTAACATCGGCAAAATCGGCCAGTTTTATATCGGCTTTTGCAATGGCGGCCCAGCCGTCGCGCTCGTTAATATCAGTCAGGCGCAATTCATCGAACCAAACAATACCCGACTTAGTTAAACCATCATCCGTTTGCGGTGAATTGCCCTTGTAAGGGTTACGCACGCCCAGCATAATAGTGGTTAAGCGACTCAGGTCGGGCTGGCCCATAATGGTTATTTTGCTGCCGCCAATGGTAATAGTGTAGGGCACTGTTAATGGCCATGGTTGCCCTTTGTATTTGGCGGCATCGCGGGCCAGTTTGGCATTGGTAAGTAATGATAGTTCCAGGTCAACCTGGTTGGCGGCGGGCCATACGGAGTTGGGATTGCTGGTGCCGGGCTGTGTAACTTTTAGCGGGATCTCGTACTCGTAATAGTTGTTTACATAGTCAAGCCCCAGGCGTATAAAGGCGCTGATATCATTATCCTTTAACTGTTCGCCGGGGACAGCCTCGGCATGGATAAACATTTGCAGGTTCTTATAGTTACGCAGGTCGTTGTTAAATGTTTTGAACGCCGTTTGCGAGTAGCCATCGGTAAGGTTATTTACCGTTAACGACAGCGATTGCTCATTTAATTTGGTATTTGCATTTATACCGCTGTAATTGGTTTGGCGCTGGATACCCGGCGGCACTACGTAAGGTATCGGCTGGCGGTTACCGTTCTCTTCGATATTAACCGTACCTACCACCAGGGTCGAATTATCTTCAACCGGGTTCACTATAGCAGGGTCGGCTATGATGTTGGCGGGGTTGTTATCCGAATCATATGCACGCCAGTCGCTGCGCACCAGTTGCAGGGTGGCAAAACGCAGCACGGATGTATCGACAAAGTGCGTCATATACATACGCATAAAGCGGATGGATTTAAAATCCTGGATGCCACCGACCGCTATTTTATTAGGATCGTTAATAGGGATGCGAAACTGGTACCATGTGAATGTTTGCGTTGTACCATTGGCCAGTTTTACGGTTGAGGTAACCTTATCGTTCACATAATTTTGCCCTACAACCAAATCTTTTGGCCTTATGGATACCTTGTATTCAAAGTATTCATCGTCGGTACTCATGTTGTTGTCGTGGTCAATATCCTCGGCATCGGGCACGGAGGTTGCCGCTGATGTTTGCAGTCCTGTTTCCGCTACTGATTGCGCAGACGTGGGTGAGTTGCCCTCGGTACCGTTATACTTGGCGTATCGTTCCAAAATACCGGCCCCGGCCTGGTCGAGTTCAGAACCCTGGTAGTACCGGTAATCATCGGATGAAGGGTCGGCGGCATAGGCGTTGCCGGCTGCCGGGCTTACTATCCTTTTTATGGTTTGTACCTGGCTGGCAAATTTTATGCGTTCGTCGGCATCATTCAAACCATCCAAACCAACATCCTGCAAAGCTCGTGAATTAGGGTCGTTATCAAAGGCATTTACTACGGGCTGCAGTTTGGCAACACGGCCCCAGGCGGTGGTATCAACTGTGCTGTAGTCGCCATTTACGGGCAGGCCGTTCTCAATGCTTTTACGGCCATCTTTCAATATATCTTCGGATATACTGCCCAGGTTGAAATACAAATCGCCACCGGCTGAGTTTGGTTTGCCGATGAACGGATCAAGTACCCAGAACTCAATATAGCCAATGTTAAGGTCTTCAAAATCGCTGGTTGAGATAGGGCGGAAAATACCCCCCCACCTATTAAAAGGATTTTGCAGTGTACCATCATTATTCAGCCCGTTGGTTACGTAGTTATACGGGCCGCGTATGCTTGGATAAAAAGCAAGATCCAGGGTTGGTAATATCAAAGGCTCGCCGGTAACAGATTGCTGGTACGGGAACACCTCTGTTTGTAATACCTCGCGCACGTACGGCTTTGATAGCTCATTACGCGATACAGGTACCGTAGTGGAAGTATAAAATATAGGGTCGATGTTATAAAAGGCCAGGCGGGCGCGGTTGTAGCCATAGCTCAGGTCGTCAAAGCGCTGCGATTCGGGGAAAAGCTGGGGCGTGCCGGAAATTTGCCATGAAATAGCGCTTTTCAGGTCGATGTCGGACTGGCTGTTCTCGAAATCATCAAGGTATGCTGTTCCGTTTTTGATCCGGCATAATTCAGCACACTTGGTGTACCGGGAAGCAACTGGGCAAATTCACCACTAAAATTAACGGATGACGGTACTTTGGTGTGGATGAACGGCAGTTTATCGACCAAACGCGTGAGCATCCTTGACGGAGAATTGTAGTTTGCATCAAAGCCCCAGATGGTGTTTGATATAGATTCATCGCCCACGGCCTCGTTTTGCGATATGGGTTCCTCGGTTAGGTGCATA
>Ga0206949_1170_pt1 | contig 22643 bp, 17 predicted proteins | sample Alteio_BWOrgHeat_40_FD_153240 | JGI IMG/M metagenome (GOLD analysis project Ga0206949, IMG submission 153240) | Enriched cells from forest soil in Barre Woods Harvard Forest LTER site, Petersham, Massachusetts, United States -... | ecosystem: Environmental > Terrestrial > Soil > Temperate forest >...
GGCGATGAGGTGATCATGCCATCGTACACTTTTGTATCTACGTCCAATGCTTTTGTGCTCCGGGGAGCAAAGATCTTATTCTGCGACAGCAGGAAGGATCATCCCGGAATGGATGAAGATAGTATTGAAGCGCTGATCACACCACGCACTAAAGCCATAGTGCCTGTTCACTACGCGGGTGTAGCCTGCGATATGGACAAGATCATGGATCTTGCCGCTAAATACAATCTGTTTGTTGTTGAAGACGCCGCACAGGCCATAGATAGTTACTACACAGGCCGCGACGGCCAGAAGAAACCGTTGGGATCTATAGGTCATTTGGCTGCATTCTCTTTTCACGAGACAAAGAATATCATGTCAGGCGAAGGCGGAATGCTGGTAATCAATGACGATCGCTTCATACACCGCTCAGAAATAATCAGGGAGAAAGGCACTAACCGCAGCCAGTTCTTCAGGGGCGAAGTGGACAAATATGGCTGGGTAGATGTGGGCAGTTCTTTTCTGCCATCAGATATCATAGCCGCTTTCCTTTTCGCCCAGCTGGAGAACCTCCAGGACATACAGCAAAAACGCAGAAAAATCTGGAATACCTATTACGAAGGGCTAAAACCGCTGCAGGACAAAGGGCTGCTGCAATTGCCTGTGACGCCACCATATGCTACCAATAATGCGCACATGTTCTATGTGGTGTTCAATGACCTGGATAAGCGCACCGAAGTGATCAATCTGCTGAAAGAAAATAACATTTATGCGGTCTTCCATTATCTGAGCCTGCATAAAAGTCCTTTCTATTCATCTAAACACGATAACAGGGAATTGCACGAAGCCGACAGATATACCGATTGCCTCCTTAGGTTACCTATGTTCTATGAGCTCACAGAAGAAAATCTAGCGCACATCATAGCTGTTGTTAAATCGGGATTTCATGACTAAAAGATTGTCAATAAATATTTCGGGCTTATTGATGATCTATGTGTTACTGATTTCCCCCATGCTGTACACCCATACAGCCACACTTACCAATTGCATTGTCCTTGCCACTTGTCTTACCGGTTCTTATATTATCGGGGCGGCATTACTTATCCCCGTTAAAGCCACTCAATCGTTTATTTCTGTGAGCCATGCTGCCTTGTCGGTTTTTATCGGCTCGCTGGTATACTCCATGGCGCTCTTCCTGTTTGTGGGTTCATTGCCGCTCATTCTTTTATTGTCAGCCATTGCCATTCTGCTGCTGTTCGTTTTTAGGCGGGAAGTCACGTGGTCTTTTACTCCCGGCACCCGGGCCATTCTGGCTTTCGTTACTGCATTATGTGTTGTAACGCTTATATCCGGAAACGAGATCACTAAGCAGTTCATGTCGCCACAGGCCGGAGGTTTTTGCTACGCATCCGACAGTTATTATTTTACTGCTATGGTTCGCTCCCTCAGAAGTGGCAGTATTTTTAATGCAGCCTACGAAATTCATTCACCGCTCAACTACCAGATATTGGGCTTCTTCATCCCGGCCCTGTGGGCGAATATGCTCAATATCACGTCTCATCAGGCCTTGTGGGGGCTGGCAGGGCCATTTTATAAATTACTGGCCGTCCTCTTACCTTACGAGCTCTTTTACAATTTATTGAAAGACAAGGTTAGGGCGAACAATTATGGGTTTGTGATAGTTTCCATCCTGCTGCCCATCCTTATGGCCCCGCTGCATCCTTTGTACATCCTTAAAGGCGAGGTAAGAAATTTCGTCTTTAATGGTTGTGGCTTTCTATTGCCATCGGGTAGTATCACTTACCCGTTTACTATTATTTTATTTATTTTCTGCCTACTGGTCTTCTCCACCGCCGACTGGACAAACAGAAAGACAACTGCCGAAAAAGTATTTTTCACCATTGGCTTATCCGTAATGATACTGGGCAAGACGCCACTTTATTTTGCGTTTATCCTGTTCATGGGGGCTATCATTATAAAGCGGGTCATCATTGATAAAGAGCCTGTTGCTAACTACATAGGTTATGTACTTGGGTTTGCATTGCTGTCTTTTGTACTGTTCAAACTTTGTCTCGGACAATCATCTGGCGACCATACCTTTTTTAAATACGGCTACCTCGCGACACTCTTTTCCGGGTGGTATCATAAAACCGGATTAAACGCCATAATGGTTATCTTCCTGATCTTGTTTACCTATATCTTCTGGATGGGAATAAGGTTAGTCGGTTTCGTTTCATTGGTACGGTCTGACTCGCGCCTGTTCAACGAATTCTTTTGGGGAGGCCTTGTTTCGTTACTGGGCACTACCGTGCTGGCATCGTTCATGCACATTGAAATGGAATCAATAGATAGATCTGCACCAACGGATGTTACCTTCAATATGCAGCAGTTCATCCGCTCCAGCTTTTATATATTATCTATTGTGTCCGCTATCGGAATATTGCGTTTGTTATATGGTAATGAAATAAAAAGAAAATACCAGGTTATCCTTTTTGTGATTACTGGAATCTGGTGCGCACTGTCTCTCGCGGCTATTTTTTCTTATACCTGGTCGCAAAAAATTCCTTGTGAGGATGTCTGGTACGAAGAGGTATACGCAGAGTTGAAAACGGGCAAATACAATGACGGACTCATTGCGGTAAACCCAGCCGTACCATACTGTGGCATTATGGTTGCGAGCTGTGATTATGGCACTTACTGGACTGCAATGGACAGAGGCGACGGCAGTTATAATTCCTCCAGCAAAAACTCATACCGTTGGATGATCTTTAAAAACCTGATAGATCACCCGGAGGAAAAGGAACTTATTAAAATGAAAAGTGAAGGGGTGAAGTACATCATTTCCAGTGGTTATGACTCAGCGAAAATGACTAATGTTAGCGCTCTTTTCCCCCGATATATTCATAAGGTGAAGGGCTCTGCATGGATTTATGAAATAGACTGACCCTATCTTTACCAAAATGATACTATTGCTTTGCATTTTTTAAATCGATCTGAAAACAAACCACAGCTATGAATATTGATCAATACACTAAAGAGTTGGTACAGAGAGACGGAATATGGTATGCCAAAAAAAAGACGGCAATATCCTATCCCGATGAAGGAAATTCGGACTGCTACCAGATCGAAGATAACAGCTTCTGGTTCAAGCATCGGAACAATTGCCTGGTAGAAGTGGTAAAAAAATATCCTCCGAAAGGTGTTTTCTTTGACATCGGCGGAGGAAATGGCTTTGTTGCCAAGGCCCTTGGCAACGCTGGCTTTGAGATAATATTGGTTGAACCCGGTGAGGCAGGTTGTGTCAACGCCCGCAAGCGTCAGGTGAAAAATATCATCTGCGCAACGCTCGAAGATGCCGGACTTGAGAAAAATACTTTACCGGGTGTTGGTGTATTTGATGTTGTAGAGCACTTTGATGATGATTTGGGGCTATTAAAGTCTATTAATGACTACCTCGTCAAGGATGGATTGATCTACATAACAGTGCCCGCCTACCATTTATTATGGTCTAATATTGATAATGAAAGCGGGCACCATCACAGATACACGATCTCGTCCATGTCTGAAAAATTGAAGAAGACCGGGTTTGAGGTACTGTATTCTACTTACATATTTTCTATTCTGCCGCTGCCTATATTTCTCTTCCGTACCATCCCAAGCAAGATAGGCCTAAACAAAAAACCACTCGATCTCGCTAAGAACACTAATGAACACAAAAGCGAAAACCCAGTGGTAAGTAAGATATGGGAATGGGAACTTGGGAAGATCAAAGCAAACAAACGAATACCCATGGGTGGAAGCTGCCTTATCGTAGCAAAGAAAGTATAATTGCTAACAGTATCAGTCTGCACCTTGCTTTTATTACGTATACAACTTACGACAGGCTACCTAGTAATATGCCGCACGCGCTAACGATCTCCTCGTTTGTGATAGTCAGCGGTGGTGCAATGCGTACACAGTTGGGGGCAAACAGAAACCAATCAGAGAACAATCCTTTCCCCAGGCATATTTGCAGTGTTTCCATCACCTGTTCGGCGCTTTGGAGTTCTACTGCTATCAGTAAGCCCTTGCTGCGCACTGCTTTTATGCCCGGGTGTTTCAATAAACTGTGGAATAGCTTCTCTTTCTCCGCCACTCCATGCATCAGTTGCTCATCCAACAGGGCTTTCATGCCCGCCATACCTGCTGCACAACATACCGGGTGCCCACCGAAAGTAGTAATATGCCCCAGCACAGGATTATTAGTGAGCGATTGCATCAGTTCATGAGAAGATACAAAAGCGCCAAGCGGCATACCGCCGCCCAGAGCCTTACCCAGCAACACTATATCTGGCACTACACTATAGTGTTCAAAACCCCACAACTTGCCTGTCCGCCCAAAACCGCACTGTATCTCGTCAAATATCAGCAGGGCACCTGTTTCTGTACACCTACTTCGTAGTTGCTTTATCCAGTTTTCATCGGGCGTTACCACGCCGGCCTCACCTTGTATCGTTTCTATGATCACACAGGCGGTCTGCTCGTTTATCGCGTCAATCAATGCCGCAGAGTTATAATCGTAATGCCACACACCGGGCAGCAGCGGCCGGAACGCGTTACGCCAATATTCATCCCCCATTACACTGAGCGCGCCCAGGGTATTACCATGATAACTTTTATTGCAACTGATCACATCAGTGCGTCCCGTTGCTCGCCGGGCAAGTTTCAGCGCACCTTCTGTTGCCTCGGCGCCTGAGTTGGTAAAGTATATACAGTCCAGGCTTTTCGGCAAGTGGTCAGCCAGCAATTTCGCGTATTTCACCTGAGGGCTTTGCACCAGTTCCCCATACACCATCACATGCAGGTATTCATCGGCCTGTTTTTTTATGGCAGCCACCACCGCCGGATGCCGGTGCCCGATGTTGCATACGCTGATACCGCCTATCAGATCCAGGTATTTATTCCCTTCGGTATCATATATATAGTTACCCAGCGCACTCACTATCTCTATGCCCACCGGCGATGGAGAGGTCTGTGCTACATGCTGCTGAAAAAGCTGGCGGTTATTCATACGCACAAAGATAACCGCTATAAAACAATTGAGGTGGCATATAGCCACCTCAACATTCTTATATCAACAAGGATAAAATTAGCAATAAGTCTCAAACGCCTGCAACAGGTTTGCAGCGATCATCTGCGCAGAGCGGCCTTCTATGTTGTGGCGCTCTATCATATGCACAGGATGGCCATCTTTCAGCAACACAATAGCGGGAGACGATGGCGGATAAGGCAGCAGGTAAGAACGTGCCTGTTTCACCGCTTCAATATCAAAACCTGCAAAACTGGTAGTTAGGCGGTCCGGCATTTTAGTTGCGTTCTGTACGGCCATTATCACACCTGGCCTTGCAGTACCTGCTGAGCAACCACACACGCTGTTTATCATCAGCAATGTAGTACCACTCTGTTTCAGGGTAGCGTCCACATCTTCAACCGATAATAATTCTTTAAATCCGTGGCTGGTCAATTCAGCCTTCATCGGAGCCACTATTTGTTCAGGATACATTGTTTTGTTTTTTTATTATACCAAAGTTACGTCAACCGCCACTACTTCATCTAAATACCCGAATAATTAAAATCAATTACCGCAAAAAACGGCAGATCTGGCATTCGGGAACTTTCCTGCACTTATACCGACACATTAAATTCCCTCAATGCATCGTTCAGGCTGGTTTTCAGGTCTGTAGATGGCTTCCGCTCGCCTATGATCAGCGCACAGCTTACCTGGTACTCCCCGGCAGGAAAGCTTTTGCTGTAGCTGCCCGGTATTACCACACTCCGTGCCGGCACGCGCCCCTTGTAGGTTTTCGGTTCCGCGCCGCTTACGTCAATAATTTTAGTCGATTGGGTAAGCACCACATTCGCTCCAAGCACGGCTTCCTTCTCTACAATTACCCCTTCCACCACAATACACCTGGAACCAATAAAGCAACCATCTTCTATAATAACCGGTGCTGCCTGCAATGGTTCCAATACACCACCAATACCCACACCGCCGCTCAGGTGCACGCCCTTACCTATCTGTGCGCAGGAACCCACTGTAGCCCATGTATCCACCATTGTACCTTCATCTACATACGCGCCTATGTTCACATAAGACGGCATTAATACCACATTGCGGGCCAGGTAGGCGCCATAACGTGCCACTGCGTGCGGCACTGCCCGCACACCCAGCGATGCATAATTTTTCTTCAGCAGCATCTTATCATAAAACTCGAACGGCTCCACATCCCATGTCTGCATGGGTTGTATGCCAAAGTACAGTAGGATAGCTTTTTTCACCCATTCCTGCACTTCCCATCCCCCTGCAGTTGGCTGGGCTACACGCAGCCTGCCTTTATCTACTTCTTCTATTACTTCCCTTACCACATTGATGTAAGGCTCCTGTTTCAATAACTCCCTGTTGGTATAGGCTTCTTCAATCGCCTGCTGCCATTTTTGTTGCATATGTGTATGTTATAAAGTCAAAAGTTAAAAACGCAAAGTTAATTCATTCGTTTTTTGTGTGGCTGTATCTTGCCGTTTTCGGGTCATATTTTTAAAGACCTCACCTGCCATGGCCAGAACATATTGCCTGTAAGCAACCCACGTGCCTGTCGCCGCTCCACAAAATGAAAAAGCAGCATAGCCGCAAACAGCGCCACAGGTATACCCGCACACCGCGTGAGCAGTGCATAGCTGGCACTCTTGGGTGATGTGAAGTGGGCCATGACACTATCCGTTAGATAAAACACAGAAAAATGAATAAGAAACAAGGAGTAAGAACGCTCTCCCAGCCATATCATGATCGGCTTGCTCAGAAATCGTTTGAACCCATCTGCCTTGAATGCCAGTATCACCAAGCCACCATAAGCCAGCCCATACCCTGCATTCGCCGCCGGCAGATAAAACCAGGAGAACCCCACAAATACGCCGCCCACCAGTAGCAATATATATGCATGTCGCGTGCTGAAATCTCTCGCAGCAAGAAATATCCCCATCAGGAAACATACGGGGTAACAAACAAACTGGTACACATTGGGCGTCGTACGCTTGTATGAATAGATAACCGGACAATTAGCAGTAAGCCATCGCTGTAATGAAATTGAAATGACCAACGTAACAATGATGGCCCCTATCATCTTTCGGTTGTTCAGCACATGCTGTTTAGGAAACACAAAGATCACCACCGGCACCAGCACATAAAAAAACATTTCTACTCCCAGGCTCCACCACGCAAGATTATAATACCCCCCGTCAAAATTGATGATCACCGATTCTTTGAGCACTTCCCACCACAAAAAGAAGGGATGCCACACCGCATGTGTATACCACGTGGGAAATGCATAAATATACCACGACACGCCTGCCCCGAACAATAGCGCAGCCCAATACGGCGGGTATATACGCTTTATGCGCCGGAAGAAATACTGCCCAACGTCAAACTTGCGCTGTTGCCGCAGGTAGGGGCGCAGCAATACTATACCGCTCAGCACAAAAAAAAGCTCTACTCCTGATTGTGTGAAATAAGAAAAGTAATACGCCACTGCGGGTAGGTTCATGTGTCGGAATATCGCCGCAATGTTTGAAGTAAAAGAATGGTGAAAAACGATCATCAAAGCGGCAATACCCCTCAACCCATCTAAAAAATGAAACCGCTCTTGTTTTTCCGCAGGTATGCTCATGAACAATAGTTACCGGCTGAAACAGCCTCCATCAGCTAAATTATAAAATCAATTCAATATCCCGTCTATGGCCTCAAATATCCGCGCCATATCGACGTCCGTAAGGTTCGACCCCGATGGCAGGCAAAGCCCGTTCTCGAATAGTTTTTCAGAAGTGCCATCGCCATAAAAAGCACTGCCGGCAAATACCGGTTGCATGTGCATGGGCTTCCACAGCGGGCGCGATTCTATATTTTCTTTTTCAAGGGCCAGGCGCAGATCCTCCCTGCTAAAACCCGCTTCATCAGGATGGATAAGCAGCGTTGTCAGCCACCGGTTGCTGAAGTACCCGGCAGGCTCATCCATGAAATAGATCCCCTTTTTACCACTTAGCTTTTTATAATACTGATCATAAATAGCCCTACGCTGCTTTATCCGGTCGGCCAGCACTTCCATCTGTCCGCGCCCTATCCCCGCGCAGATATTACTCATACGGTAGTTATAGCCTATTTTAGAATGCTGGTAATGCGGCGCTTCATCACGTGCCTGAGTCGACAGGAACCGCGCATCTTTCACAAGGCCGGCATCATGCGACACCAATGCCCCACCACCCGATGTGGTTATGATCTTATTCCCGTTAAAAGACAGAACGCCAATATCGCCAAATGTACCGCACCTCTTACCATCAATAGATGACCCCAATGCCTCCGCGGCATCTTCCAGCACAGGTATCTCATACCGTTTGGCGATCGCAGTTATCTCATTCATTTTTGCCGGCATACCGTACAGGTGCACGGGTATGATCGCCTTAGGCTTCTTACCCTTAGCTATCCGTTCTTTTATAGCCGCTTCCAATATCTCCGGCGACATATTCCACGTATCCTTTTCACTATCCACAAATACCGGCGTGGCGCCCACATAAGCTATGGGGTTAGCCGTTGCAGAAAATGTCATACTCTGGCAGATCACTTCATCGCCTGCTTTCACACCCAGCAATACCAGCCCCAGGTGCAACCCTGCCGTACCGGAACTAAGCGCAGCCACATGAATATTGTCATTCAGAAATAGTTCTACATCTTGCTCAAACCAGTTCACATTAGGCCCCAGCGGCGCTATCCAGTTCGTATCAAAAGCCTCTTTTACATAGCCTTGCTCCGTGCCGCCCATGTGTGGCGATGACATCCATATCTTAGGTTTCATTATTCCTGTCCTTTTGTTTTAATGATCCTTGCCGGGTTACCTACCGCTACTGCATGGTCCGGTATATCCCTTATTACCACTGCGCCTGCACCTATTGTGCACCACTTACCTATCTTTATTCCCTGTATTACCGCCGCCCCTGACCCTATATGCGTACCCTCCCCTACCTGCACATCACCGCTCAGCGTAGCATTGGGCGATATATGCACATAGTCTTCCAGTACACAATCATGGTCTATAGAAGCACTGGTGTTAATGATACAATGTCTTCCTATTTTACTATCCGCATTTACGGTCACTCCCGCCATTACTACTGTTCCTGCACCCACGGAGGCCCTCCCGGAAATAAACGCATTTGCATGTATCGCTGTACCAAAAGTCACCGTACGACCTACACGCTCAGCCACTTTCTTCCGGGTTGCATTCGCGCCTATACTGATTACCATTCGGTCGCTCACTGGCACACCAGCATACACCGGCTTCTTTACCGGGTATTCCCATATCGGCGCTTTATCTGCGTCGTCCCATATTTCTATTACCGGCTCCTGGATACTTTCCAGTATCTCTATGATTACTTTGCCGTGTCCGCTGGCCCCGTATACGATCATAATGCGAATTCAAAAAAGTTAATGTCTGATTGAAACAAAGATACTTATGCAGCGTCGCAAAACCACAGAGCAAACCAGGCACTTAAAAAATTAATTCCCCGTAAATTTCTCCATAGTTGCAGATGTCCCCGAACTGATCCCTTCCGACCGCAATACATTTCTCACCGTAAGCAGGAGTATCTTAACGTCCAATGCAAAACTAATATTATTTACATACCACACATCGTAACCAAACTTCTGCTCCCAACTGATTGCATTCCTCCCGTTCACCTGTGCCCAGCCAGTAATACCGGGGCGCACATCATGTCGTTTCATCTGGGTGGCATTATACAATGGCAGGTATTCTTCCAGCAATGGGCGCGGGCCTACCAGGCTCATGTCTCCCTTTATCACATTCAGCAGTTGCGGTATCTCATCCATCGATGTTTTCCGCACAAACTTCCCCAGCGCCGTCAGCCGCACCGCATCCGGCAACAGTTGCCCACCCTGGTCTTTCCGGTCATTCATGGTCTTGAACTTAATGACCTTGAATATTTTACCGCCCTTACCTGGCCTGCGCTGCACAAAAAACGCCTTACCCGAATTGGCAATGGCCAGCAAAATAACCACTATGATAAATACAGGCAACAATATCGCGAACGCCAGCAAAGCGATCACAAAGTCCTCTGCAGGCTTCACAAAATTCACGTATATCGATGCCGCACCGTTACCCATTATTTCCGTTTCACTATTTTACTGATGTAGTCCACGTACTTCTTTGCCAGCACTTCCCGGTCAAAGTTTTCTTTTGCATACCTGTAACCGTTTTCCCCTTCTCGTTCCAGCCGTTGAGGATCATCAAGGTAGCCACGAATCACACGGTCATATTCACTGGCATTCTCAGGTTCCACATAGCACCCAGCTCCTGCGGCTTCCACTAGTTCCCGCGACACACCGTCTATCGCCATCAGTATCGGCTTCTTGCAAGACATGTAGTCAAATGTTTTGTTGGAGTATACCGTCTTAAAGGTATCCACTTTCTTCAGTACAGACGCGCCCATTTCAGTTGCAAGAATATACCGGAATACTTCTGCCTTGGGCACCGCGTCCAGGAATCGTACATTATTCACCTTCCTTTTCTCAGCAAGTTTCATTAGCCTGTCCTTCTCCATACCCTGCCCTATCAGCAGGAACAGCACATTCGTATCGGCCAGTGCGTCTCCCGCATCCAGCAACTGCTCCAGGTGGTTCGCCACACCATGTGCCCCTACATAGGTAATAACAAACCGCCCCGTAAGGTCATGCTCTTTCCTGAATGCGGTTCTGTCAAATTCGCGCAGCAGTTTTTCCGACAGGCTGAAATCTGCCGCATTAGATATTTGTATCAGCTTGCTTTCCGGTATGCGCTTCTTATCTCTTAGCGCTGCATAAAAAGCCGGGGTAAGCACATTGATCAGTTTTGCGCGTTTATAAATAAAACCTTCCACCCAGTAAGCCAGCTTAATGACTAACTTGTTGGTCAGCACACCGGTATCTATTGCTGATTCCGGCCACAGATCGCGCACCTCAAAAACAAACGGCATGCCCCTCAGCCGGGAGATCAGGTATCCGCTCGCACCTACAAATAACGGTGGTGAAGTAACTATAACAACATCAAATTTTCCTTTTGCTTTAAACAGGCCTGCATACAACGACGAGAACATAAAAGAAAAATATCCCCACAGCCTGCCAATAAAATGCTTGTTATACGCTTCCGATACATGGCACCGCCACACAGTTACATTCCCCTGTTGCTTCTTTACAAAATGCCGGCCCTTATACTCAGCAATTTTTTCCTTGCCGTTATAGTGCATCATGCCGCCCAGTACGGTTACCGTATGTCCTTGCTCTGTCCATACCCGCGTAAACTCATTCCACCTGGAACCTCCGGGATCATTTTCCTCTAAAAAATACTGGTGGATCAATAATATGTTCATGAGTCCCGGTCAACCTTTATTACGGTAGTGATAGATGTTTTCTCCGTGCTAAAATAACACTCTTTTGTCTTCTCTTTTTTTCCATATAAAGAAGATATCCATCCTTCTCCGGCTATGCCTTTCAACTCTTCGCCATCAGTTCCCTTCGACACCATAGATACCTTGCTGGCCAACTCTACAGGAAAATGCCATAGCTGCCTCATGTTTATCCCCTTCGGTACATGTACCACCTCATCAATGACCTCCCACTGCGCTACACTCCTACGTTTCACTACCTTCCGTTTATGAACGATCCCCTTTTTAATATAGGTGAACGCATTTATTGAGCCAGAAAAATAATAATTAACAGGATCCTCGGTCAGTGTCGTCTCCCTGCATTGAGTCCAGTAAAACCAGATGAAGTGGGTGCCCTTCAGCATCTGGTCTTTATCATCCAGCATTACCGTATTATGGGCCGCTGTACCGTTAAAGTACCGCATGGTCTGTTCGTCCGTATTGTATTTATAACTGCCTGCGTCCGGCAAAATATTCTCCCCTTTATACCAGATGTCTAAGTGCAGATTATCAGCCTGAGCGGGACGGTCTTTATAGCCGCCGCATCTAATGAATGTAAGCGTTTCCGGCTCACGTATCACATAATACCCTCCCTTAGTGAAACTATGTGTTCCGTCTGCGGGCAGCCACTTTTTTCCTATCTTCGGTAGTCCATACCATGCTACATCTTCACCTGCACCTTCCATCACGGCATCCATGCCTATCGCCTTACCCAGCGCGTTTATTTGTGGCCGGTAGTCGCGGTAGTAGCTGCTGCTCAATTTAAAGAACAGTGCACCATCATTGCCGCCATAGTTGGGTAACCAGCCGTGTTCATCTACCATGCACGTTCTCAGAAACACCACCGACTTCTTGGCTCTGTCATAAACCGCATCACTAAATCTCTCCCCGTTCTTTTCAGATAATACTATACCCCAGGTCAGTAATTGCACCGCTACCCGGTGATAGTTCATCGAGAACTGGAGAAAGGTGCCATCTTCATAAATTTGGTAGGCTATCTCTTCTTCAAACCACCTCTTTCCATCACGCTTCCATTTATCAGCTCCCGGCATTGCAGGAAAATACAAGCCAGCCAGGTACAGCAGCAATGTTTCAGTTATCGCATGGTTGTTGCGTACTGCTATTCTGGAGAAGTCAATGTTGGTATACACATGGTGCACATGCCAGTAGATCACTTGCTGCATTTCATTGAATACATCTGCCGTCAGCGATGGTGAATTGCTGTAATAATGCAGCGCGAACAACCAGTTCATTACCCGCAGCGACATCTCCTGGCTACAGCGGTAGTTAGGGCCCTGGTTTATTGGGTTTGCTTTGATCCATGACTGTATATCTGCAAACACAAATGCGCCACAGTCATCATTAAAATGATAGTCGTAACGGATAATGTCATAGAGGTATGAAAACCTTGATTTCTCCCAAACAAATTTTATGTCGCCGGCCTCCTTAGAGTAGTCGGCTATCTCCGTCCAGTGTTTATGCACATCATATCGGTAGCCGGAATCGGGATTTGTCACCCAATCATAATTGGCCCCAAGGTCTGTATGTATGCTATTGAACAGCAGCAGCTTCCCTGCCTTTATATTATCTATAGTCGCTTTCAGTTCAGCCTGTGGCTCGCGTGGTATAGTTAATGACCCCTTCGAATCAAAGAAAAATTGCGCGTTTTTCGATTTCCAGGCCTCAAGAGTAATGTATTGTTTATAGGGAGGGCTAACAGGAAATTTTCTTTTCAGTATCCCCGTTCTCCGCATCACTTCGTAGCGGGCCCTGAAGGCCATATACCGCCATCCCATGTTGCCGGCCAGGTTTATTATTTTACCTATTGTTCCTGCCATTCATTTTTATCAGAGCGTTACCGTAAATTCCGACCCTTCGCCGGGTTCACTTTCCACTGCTATCTTTCCACCCAGTGAATCCACCTGTGTCTTTGTAATATATAGGCCTACGCCCTTACTGTCGAAACCGGTATGGAACACCTGGTTCAGTTTAAATATCTTATCTCTGTATTCCCTTAGGTTGATGCCCAGTCCGTTGTCCTTCACGATCACCTGTACTCTATCTCCTTTCATGGCAGTCGATATAGTTATATCAGGACGCACATCGGGTTTGCTGTATTTCAGGGCATTACTGACAAAATTATACAGTATATTTTCCAGATACGCTTTAGGGTACTCTACCTTCGCCACCTCCAGCTCACACCTTATCGTAGCCTGCTTTTCATAGATGACCCCATATAGCTGGCTCTTGATGCCATTTATTATATCGGTCATGTCGCAGCTATCGTATGCTATCTCCTTATTTAGCTTTATTTCCGTTATCTTCATCAGCGTGGCCAGGCAGTCCATCAGCGCATTGCTGCTTTCATTGATCAATTCTATTACCTCCGACTGCGTAAAAGCATTACTTAGTGAATTCTCAGCGGCAGCCTGCCCGTTTTGTTTGGCGGCAAGCACTTCGGCAAACATCTTTACGTTACCTGCCGGCCCCCTTAGGTTATGAGCAATGATATGACTCAGTTCCTCCAGCTGAGATATCTTGTTAATCAGGCTCAACTTGGTAGTCTCCAGGTCCGCGTTTTTCCTGATGATCTCATCTTCAAGCTCCTTCTTCTTGGTAATATCCACCACCTGTGCAATAAAGAATTTCGGGGTATCATCATTATTCCACACCAGCGAAACTGTAAGCTGCACCAGCACCACCTTTTTCTCCCTGGTTACGTACCGCTTCTCTACGGTATATGTTTTTATTTCTTTGTTCAGTAGTTTATCAATGAGCGGCCTGTCCAGCATATCATCTTCAGGGTAGGTAATGTCGTGGTAGCTACGTTGCACCAGTTCATCTTTCGAATACCCTGTAAGGTCACACAACACTTTGTTTGCGTTAAGCCACGCGCCATCTGTATCCAGTAGTGCCATCCCGATCCCCGAATGATCAAATGCGCTGGAGAACGTCTCAATACTCGTCTGCAGGCTATTCTGCGCCACTATCAGGTCTGTTATCTCCAATCCGTAAGCCATCAGGAATTCAAACTTCCCGTCTTCCTTAAATACCGGCCTTACCAGGCGCAGGTGATGCCCTGTTTTCCCTTCCTTATTGATTAGTTTTTCTATAAACCTCACCTCCTTACCGCTGTTCACCGCACCATCATAAAGCGCAAACCTTTTTTCCACAAATGAAGCAGGCCGGTTGCTATGCCGCGCATAATCTTCGTCCGTCTTCCCTATCATCCATTCCCGCAGCTCATCATTTTTAAACGCATTTTTGTTCACAAACAGGTATCGGTGTTCCGCGTCGAATACAGCTATGTCCGCTGGAATGGCATTGAGTATACGCTCGTAAAAATTACGCTGGTCTTTCAAACGTTTGTCCACGTTCTTCTGATCGGTAATATCTCTGAATTTCCATATTCCTCCCTTACTATTCGCTCCCAGCGAAAGTGGTATGTAATCACGGCTCAGAACGCGTCCGTCTATCAGTTCCCATTCTTCATTCAGCACTATTTCTTTCCTGTCGAATATAGCTATTGTCTTTTGAAGGAATTTCTCAGGATCCTTATACGCCCGCTTCCTCGTTTCGAGGTTGCGCTTCATATCCATACCATGCAGCGGCTCCACATTTTCATCCTTCAGGAACATCTCTTGAAACTTCTCGTTCACAAAAACTATTTTACAGTTCTCATCCGTCACCATTATACTGGTCTGCAGATTATTGATCAGCTTTGCCAGCAACTGTGCCGTACCGGCATATCTTTCCTCCTCCTGCTTACGTTCATTGATATCCGTATGTGTGCCTATGAACCGGTTAGGTTTCCCGTCGGCTGATCTCGATATAATGATACCACGGCTCAGTATCCATTTGTAAGTACCATCTTTACACAGGTACCTTACCTCTATATCGTAATGTGCTTTTTTCCCGGCCAGGTAATCCTGCATATTTTTCTGTGCCAACACTCGGTCATCAGGATGAACTTTTCCCGTCCATTGCGCTATCGACGACACTTCCGCAGCCTCATAACCAAACATCTCCCGCCACTTTTCAGAGAAAGAGATACGTCCCGTTTCAAGGTTGGTATCCCATACTCCGTCGCCGGCCGCATCAAGCGCCAGCTTCCACTTATCCTCAATAACTCCTGTCTTCCTCATTGGAAGAAATTCTATCACCACAAACAGGAAGTTTTTGTCTGGGTGACAGGTAAGCACCCGCACACCATAAGTAACGGGCTGATTGTCTATTGAGGTAGTATACTCCAGGTACGAGTTTTCTCCTGTACGGAATCCGGCAGCTATACGGTCGCTACATTTTGCTATGATGCTGTCGCTTTTTATTTCCGTTATCTTTTTTCCCAGGTATTCAGCGGTCGTCACCTGCAGCGGGGAGCCTTCATGATCCCATATCCGGGTCATGATGTTATCGCGCGACACCTCCACTACCCGCTCTCCTATATGGAGTAGTGTGGTTACTATTACGTCGATTTCCGCCAAACGGTCGCTGGTCATCATAAATTAATTATGCACTCCAAATATCGTTACTATATGTTCCACAATACGCTGTGCTGTTTTCCCATCCCACATTTCCGGTATTCCACCTTGCTTCCATTTTCCCGCAAATAACTTTTCAAACGCCGGCGCTATATTATTCGGGTCGGTGCCAAGTAATTCATTGGTGCCGGTTGTGCAGGTCTCCGGGCGCTCCGTACTATCCCGCAAGGTCATACAAGGTACGCCCATTACAGTTGCTTCCTCCGTTATCCCTCCCGAATCTGTGATCACCGCTTTTGCGTGTTTCACTAAGTAGTTAAACTCCAGGTAACCCAAAGGCTCCGTCACATGTAGGTTTGCGGCCTTTATACCGGTTGCCTCCAGCATCTTCATCGTGCGTGGATGCACGGGAAAGATAATCGGCATCCCCTGCGATACCCGGACGATCTCTGTTACCAGTTCATTAAGCTTTTCCTTGCTATCCACATTAGCCGGACGATGCAGCGTCATTATTATATATTCCTTCGCTTTCAGACCACACTTAGCCCATATTTCCGGCTGCTGCAGGCGGGGCATTTGTTTATACAGCGTATCTATCATAGTATTCCCTACAAAGAATATCCGGTCATCCTTAACACCTGCGCTCCTTAGATTAGTATTCGCCACTTCCGATGTAGTAAAGAAATAGTCGGTTATGGCATCCGTTACCATCCTGTTTATCTCTTCGGGCATGGTCATGTCTCCAGAGCGTATACCACCCTCTACATGCGCCACCTTTATATTGTTCATTTTCTTAGCGGCAATAGAGCACGCCATCGTCGATGTCACATCCCCTACCACTATGCACAGATCACAAGCTTTTTCCATCAGCAGCCGTTCATACCCTACCATTATCTTTCCTGTCTGTTCCGCCTGCGTACCAGATCCTGCCTCCAGGTTATGATGAGGTGCAGGTATACCCAGCTGGTCAAAAAAATCGCCGCTCATTTTCTTATCATAGTGCTGCCCTGTATGCACAAGACGGTATTCCATCGCCGCTCCCTGATGGCGTCGTTGTTCTATCGCGTCTATTATCGGCGCTATCTTAATGAAATTCGGCCTTGCCCCTGCTATGATGTCTATTAACATTATTCGTTACTGTTGTCCGCTCAAATTGATCGCGGAATTTTTATTCATTTTATGCTCACGAGGCCACGTTCACCCACTCCCTTTTCTGCAAACTCTCTAATGCTGCAAAACTCGCCAGCGTAGTATTCACTATCTCGTCAATTGGTATCAACGACTTGCCGCCCTGCTTCACGCGCTCCACCAGCAGTTTGAACTGCGCAGTATGCCCCTTGTCCATATTCGTTTTCAGCTTCGATAAGTTCTTTGTCCCAAACCCTTCCGTCTCCGTGAAGTTATCAGTGATTATTGTCCGCTCCTGCGTATATACTTCTATCCGCTCCTTGGAATAGGCCTTTGACCCATTCGCAAAATAATTGATCACACCGGTACTGCCATTTTCATACTGCAACAATATCGATGCGCTGTCCGTATTCACTTGCGGGTTCAAACCCATCGCATTCATACACACAGATTTTATCTTGCTCCCCGTCAGGAAGGTGATCAGGTCCATATAGTGACAGGCCTCACCTACTATCCGCCCGCCGCCAGTCTTCATGTCATGTACCCATACATTGGCAGGAATATGCCCGGCATTCATCGTAGCTATTACATTCATAGGGGCATCGCCTGCCACCTGCTTCACCTTTTGCATATGCGGCGAGAACCGCCTGTTAAATCCCACGGTCAGCGTCTTGCTGCCATTATATACTTTCAGAATATCGTCAAGTTCCTCCCGGTTCAGCGCCAGTGGCTTCTCCACAAACACATGCTTCCCTGCCTGTAGCGCTTCCACTACCATATGTGCATGCTGGTTATGGCGGGTAGTGATCACCACCAGGTCCACTGCAAGGTCGTTGAGTATGCTTTTGTAATCAGTTGTGCTCTTACCTATCTTATACTTTTTTGCCAGTGCTGTGCCCGTAACACCTGCTGCGCTGGCTATAGAGTACAACGGCGCACCTATATCTCCCAGTATCGGCAGCATGGTCATACTCGTAAAGTTACCCGCGCCTATGATTCCGATACCACCGTTACCCGCGGCAAATTTCCCATCGTTTATCACAACGGTCGCAGATGCGTCCGCCTGATCCGGGTATTCCAGTATAGAGGCTATCGACTCCTGGTTACTGATGTTCGAATATATCTTATCGAAGTCATTCAGCCGTATCCGCTCCGTGATTAGTGATTTCACGTCCAGCTTGCCTGCACTCATCATTTGCAGCACAGCTTTGAAGTTGCGCTGCTCGGTCCACCTCACAAACGGCAACGGATAATCTACCCCGCCCTTTTCATAATTATCATCATACCGCCCCGGCCCGTATGAGCACGACACCTGGAAAGTTAGTTCCTTCTCGTAAAAATCTGCCCGGCTTATATCCAGCCCCACTACCCCTACTAATATGATGCGCCCGCGCTTGCGGCTCATCTTCGCCGCGTCAGCTATTAGGTCGTTCGATTTGGCAGATGCCGTAATGATCACCCCATCCGCGCCCACCTTATCCGTCATATCCATCACAAACTTCACACTATCACTTTCACCCGGATTTATAGTTATTATACCTTTCTTTCTTGCTATCTCCGCTTTGTTTGCGTCTGGGTCTACCCCTATCACCCTGCATCCGTTTGCCAGCAGCAGTTCAGCAGTTATCAGTCCTATCAGCCCCAGGCCCACCACCACTATGGTTTCTCCTAGTTGAGGATCACACAGCCGTATCCCCTGCAGCCCTATCGAACCTATTACCGTAAACGCAGCCTCTTCATCGGTCACATTAGCAGGTATGTTCGCAATAAGGTTCTTCGGTATACACACATATTCTGCATGGTGCCCGTTCGATGCCACCCTGTCCCCTATCGCAAATCCTTCCACACCTTCGCCCACGGCTACCACTGTGCCCACATTGCAATACCCCAAAGCCAGTGGCTGTTCCAGTTTATTAAATACCGCTGTTAGTGTCGGCTTTATACCATCTGTCTTTATCTTGCCCAGCACCTGCTTCACCCTGTCCGGCTGCTGCATGGCTTTCTGTAGCATATTCGCCTTACCAAACTCCACCAGCATCCGCTCTGTCCCTAACGATACAAGGCTGCGTGTGGTTTTGATCAGTACATACCCGCGCTTTACCACCGGCGCAGGCACTTCCTCCAGTATAGTTTCTCCCGTCTTAAAAGACTGAATGATTTGTTTCAATGTGTGTGCTTAAAATAGAAAAACTATGATAAATATGTTAATATCTATCATTCATTTGTTTTTTTCAATATGCAAATGTAATTATTATCGGTTAGTTAACGAATGATTGAGGTTAACTATTAACTTCATTTTTAGTCAGCCAGCAAGCTAACCAACCTATCTATCTCATTCTTTGTCACCAGTTTAGGAAAAGGCAGCTCGGTTTCCAGCGCCTTTATCACCGCATCGGCTATAGAAGTCTTATCTAATGGCTGGAAGGTAGCACTCGGCACCACCACATCATGCACATAAGCCAGGTCCGATGCCAGTATCTTCATCCCACTGTCCACCGCCTCTATCAGTGGCAGCCCAAAACTCTCCACCACCGAAGGGAAAATAAGAAACGGGCAGTTAAAATAAAGCTCCCTCGGCTCCACATACACATGGTTGGTGATACGGGCGCCCTTGGTCACAAGCGCGTCCATCCTCGCTATCAGTTGCGGTGCAGTATCATCTATGGTCACATGCAGCTTCGGTGTATATCCTTTCCCCAGCAGGTGTTCCCAGGCATCAAATAACGTAGGGTAGTTCTTCTGCGGCGAAGGGTTGCTGATAAACACAAATTCATCTTTCACCCGCTGGCTGAAAGGTGGATGCGCTACCTTGTACTTTCGGTCGTCATAAAACGGCAGCATCAGGCAATGCGCCTTGTCCTTCAGCCCCAGTCCCGTAAGCTCGGCTACCATATGCGGGGTCTGTACTATATAGTAGTCCGTATGCTTATTGTACAGTTTTACAGCCAGGTATTTCAGGTATATCTTCCAGTATTTCCGGTTCAGTTTCTTCCTGGGTGCCTCCAGTAGTTTCTGGTTATGGAGGTACGTATACACCGGCACAGCCAGCTTCACCGGCGGCGGTGTATTCGCAAAGCAAAACACTTTCTTATAATCGTTCTTATGTTGCTTGTAAAATTTTATCCGGTCGCTCATCTTATTATTCACCACCGTATAGTTACTGGCCAGCACCGCCGGCTTCTCAAAACGCGGGTCCAGCAGAAAAAAGAAATCGTCTTTTCGGTCATGGGCCATTATGGTTTCAATAAGGTACTGTAGCAGCACCGCGCCACCTCCCTTATTTATATATAACGCGTCTATCAGTACCATGCCTTTATTTTTGTTCCACTATGCTCATCAGGCTCCGTGCCGCTATTGCCGGGCTTTGCACCTTCGACAGCTCATACCCCCGCTCGCCCATGGCCAGCAGTTCCGTATCGCTCTTGCTCATCGCGGCCACTATCGCTTTCTTCAGCCCACCCACATCTCCGCTCTTGAAGATAAAGCCGCTGCTATTATTCACCACCAGGTCATCTGCCGCCCCCACCGCGTCAGAACAGATGATCGGCATCCCGGCCATAGCAAACTCATGTATTACCACGCCCCACGGCTCATAAGTGCTGGGCAGGCAAAACACCCCCCAGTCCTTACTGCTGGCTGCCAGCTCACCCCCCTGCATAAACGGACTCACTTTTATGAATGGTGCCGTTGCCACCGGCATATCTCCCGCCCCTACCAGCAGCAGTTCCCAGTCGCTCCCCGTCTCCTGTATAGCCGCCGTGAAAGCTTCCATCAGTATATCCACACCCTTCTCTTTCGCAAACCGCCCTGCATACACCATCGTATGGGGGTACTTAGCTTTTTTCACAGGCAGGTTCTTGTCCCGCACACCTCCAAATACAGCCGTATCTGCCGTCAGCAGGTGGGGTATTATCTTACGCTCCGGGTAGCCCATCTTCTCCGCAAACTCATGCTGCCGCTTACCCGGCACCCAGAAGTATTCAAAGTATTTTTTGTACAGCCACGGACTCAGCATCGCCGCCAGCATTTGCTTGGGCGTATTATTCCATTGGTTGTCGCATCCCGTCACTATAGCGCATGTAGGCAAAAAACGCACCGCCGCCTTCATGTACAATTTATCCATCCGCCCCGTCACATACATAATACCCGGTTTACGGGCAGCAATGAATTTCATAATTGCCGTCTCATCAAATTCCGAACGTTTATGAAAAGTTATTCCTTCCTCATCCACCGGCACAAACGGTGTTCTCTTATTATGGTCCCAGCAAATACAATCCACCGCTACGCCATACTCTTTCACCAGCGCGCGCATCACCGCTATAGCGTAGGGCATCACTTCAGAATATAGGTATATGATGTTCTTTACTGGTTTCAATTTATCTGTTGTTGCTTAGTTCTTTATATACTTCCAGGTATTGCCGGGCTATCACATCGTGCCGGTAGTTGTTAGCGTTTTTCCTGCCCAACGCCACCAGTTGATCATAGTACTCCCGGTCATTCACCAGCTTCATAATGGCTGCCCGTATCTCTTCCGGCTTATGCGGGTCCACCAAGGTGGCAGAGCCGCCGCCCACTTCCTTCATCGCTCCTATATTGCTCGTCACTACCGGCCTACCCACCGACTGCGCCTCTATGATCGGCATCCCAAACCCCTCATAAAAAGACGCATTGAACATGATGTCACAGTCCACATATTTTTGGTACACTTCATCATCCGTCAGCCCGTTGCTCACTATGTGCGATATACTATACGCTTTCAGCAACGCAAGCTCTTCAGCATCGGGCCACCCAATTATATCCAGGTGTAGCCCCGTGCCTTTCGCTGCCTCTACTAGGTTCCGCAAGTTCTTATGCTTCCCCGTCCCCATCATCAGTACTCGCACAGGCTTATTCAGCGCCTCTTTCACCGCATACTTAAACAATGGCTTCACTGGGTCATGTATCACCCTTATTCGGTCTTCAGGAAAATGGAAATATTCCATCAGCTTGCTCTTCGTGAATTCCGATACCACCGTCACTATATCTATATACTTCAGTGGATATTTAAACCAGAGCAACTGGTATATGAAATGCTGTATAGCACTCCTTTTTTTCAGCGTATCATAGTGCCCCAGGTCGTGTATAGTCAGGATGTTTTTCTTCCCTTTCATACCCATCGCCAGGAAATTCACATCGCCCGTTATATGGTTTATCCCGCCTGCGGCTTTCGATGCCCGTACCGTATTTTGCAGGCGCGACAGTGTCGCGTCGCAATAAAACTCTTTTATCTCCACCTCACTCTTCAGGTCTTCCTTCACCAGGCCGAAGATACCCTCTATCGACACCCCCGTTTTCCTCGGTTCCCTGTAGAAGTATGTTACGGATAGCATGGGCTGTTGAGCTGGTCAGTGGTAAAAATAAGGCTACTTCTACAATATTGGTAACGCTATTCGTATATCTTGAAATAGGTTCGCTTCAACTCCATCTTCGAGAATGGCGATACCACCATCGGTATCTTTTCCGTCAGCGTCTCGCGCGTATCCAGCCCAAACGACTTCGCGTCCGACAAAGACAGGTTTT